>SWCC01000111.1_pt1 | contig 105020 bp, 92 predicted proteins | sample 4692971 | NCBI WGS metagenome assembly SWCC01 (sample SAMN10267277, study PRJNA491770) | bioreactor metagenome | isolation source: DHS bioreactor inoculated with subseafloor sediment | place: Japan: off Shimokita Peninsula | collected 2006-08
CCCCCCGAGGATATTTACGGAAAGATGAAAGCACGGGCCCTGGAAGAGGGGTTTGGCGCCGTCGGCGTGACCCGGCCCGACGCGGTGCCGGAGCTGGCGGAGCGGCTGGCCACTTTCGTGGCAAACGGCTGGCACGGCGACATGGGCTGGATGGCGGAGCGGATGACCTGGCGCGCCGACCCCGCCGCGCTCTGGCCCGAGGCGCGCTCGGTGATCATGCTGGCCGAGCCCTATACCCCGCGGCACGACCCGATCGAGGTGCTGCACCACCCCGACCGTGGCGCGATCAGCGTTTATGCCCAGAACCGAGACTACCACGACATCGTCAAAAAGCGGCTGAAACGGCTCGGGCGGTGGCTGATCGAAGAGGCCGGGCCGGAGACGGAAATCAAGGTATTTGTCGATACCGCCCCGGTGATGGAAAAGCCGCTCGCCGCCGCTGCGGGGCTCGGCTGGCAGGGCAAGCATACCAACCTGCTCTCGCGTGAGCTTGGCAGCTGGTTTTTCCTCGGTGCGATCTTTACCACCCTCGAACTGCCGGTGGATATGCCCGGCGAGGCGCATTGCGGCACCTGCACCGCCTGCCTCGACGCCTGCCCTACCCGGGCCTTCCCCGCCCCCGGCCAGCTCGACGCGCGGCGCTGCATTTCCTACCTCACCATCGAGCACAAGGGGCCGGTGCCGGCGGAGCTGCGCCCGGCGCTCGGTAACCGGATCTACGGCTGCGACGATTGCCTCGCCGCCTGCCCCTGGAACAAATACGCCGTCGCCGCTCGCGAGTTGCGCTATCTCGCCCGCGACGACCTGACCGCGCCGCGCCTGGCCGATTTGGCGGCGCTCGACGACGCCGCCTTCCGCGAGATGTTCTCCGGCTCGCCGGTCAAGCGTATCGGCCGCGCGCGGTTTCTGCGCAACGTCGCCTACGCGATCGGCAATGCCCGCGATCCCGCATTGGCCACTGTTCTGGCGCCGCTTGCCGAGGATCCCGACCCGGTGCTCGCCGAGGCGGCGCGCTGGGCACTTGGGCGGTTGCACTGATGTCCACCTTGGTGTGCGACATCCCGTCTCAGGAACCAGGGTCAGGACCAGCAGGCGCATTTACCGGCGCGATTCCGACCTGAGGCGGAATTCTTAATACCCTGAATTTCATAGGATTTTCGTCAGGCCCATAGGCATGTGATTCGCGCGGCCCTTGGTCAATCATAGGGTTAGATCTAGATTTAGAATTGATCTAGATCAACGCGAGTACAGGTCCTTTTTGGTGTGGTCCCGGCATCCAGATGGAGGATCCAAATGAAACGTTTCGCCGTAGCACTCCTTGCAACGTCCGCCTTGGCCAGCCCCGCACTTGCGGATGAGCTGATGGACGCTGCACAAGAGTACTTCAAACCCCTGCCCTCGACAGTTCCGGCCCAGGTCGACAACCCGATCACCGCCGAAAAGATCGAGCTTGGCAAAATGCTGTACTTCGATCCGCGGCTCTCGGCCTCGGGCGTGTTCAGCTGCTACTCGTGCCACAACCTGACCACCGGCGGTGACGACAACCTCGAAACCTCCATCGGCCACGGCTGGCAGGCCGGCCCGCGCAACTCGCCGACCTCGCTCAACGCCGTGTTCAACGTCGCCCAGTTCTGGGACGGCCGCGCCGACGACCTCAAGGCGCAGGCGAAAGGCCCGATCCAGGCCGGCGTGGAAATGGCCAACACCCCCGCGAACGTGGAAGCCACGCTGAACTCGATGCCGCAATACGTGTCGATGTTCCAAGCCAACTTCGACGATGGCGTCTCCTTCGACAACATGGCGAAAGCAATCGAGGCGTTCGAAGCCACGCTGATCACCCCGGCGCCGTTTGACGCCTACCTCAACGGCGACGACGCCGCGCTGAACGGTGACGAAAAAGCCGGCCTCCAGCTGTTCATGGACAAGGGCTGCATCGCCTGCCACGCCGGCATCAACGTCGGTGGCGAGGGCTACTACCCGTTCGGCCTGATCGAGAAGCCGGGCGCCGACGTGTTGCCCGAAGGCGACAAGGGTCGGTTCGCCGTGACCGATACCGCCGACGACGAGTACGTGTTCCGCGCCGCGCCGCTGCGCAACACGGCCGTGACTGCGCCCTACTTCCACTCGGGCAAGGTCTGGGATCTCAAGGTCGCCGTGCAGATCATGGCCGAAAGCCAGCTGGGCGAAGAGCTGTCCGACCAGGAAGCCGATCAGATCGTTGCTTTCCTCGGCAGCCTGACCGGGAAACTGCCGGAAATCACCACCCCGGTGCTCCCGGCCGAAACCGCGACCACCCCGCGTCCCTCTGCGGAAATCATGCCGCAATAACCCACAGCGGGGAGATCTGGAAGGGCCGGCCATCGCGCCGGCCCTTTCTGTTGGGCCCGTTCGATCTATTCCAAATGGACAACGCGCAAAGCCAAGGGAGGTAAAGCGACGCGGTGAATCGCACGCGGGCATGAGCCGTCGCCGCGACAGGCCACGCTGTCATCGCGGGCATGACTGCAGGCGCGGTGACCGCAAGCTCCGTTTCCTGCGCCGCTCGGTCAGTACATCTTGTAGGCCTCCACGGCGGCGGAAATACCTTCCGAAGCACGCGCGGTGGAAAAGGGGCCAACCACCGTCTTGCCCACGACGTAGGTCACCTGCGTGGCGTTGCGCCCCTCGCGAAACTCGATCCGCACATCGACCCCTTTTGCCGCGAAGGACTGCACGAGCGAGTGGGTCAGGTTGGCCTTCGTGTAGTTTCCGGTGCGCAGCGCCACCCAATCGACCACGGCCACGATCTCGACCCCTTCACCGGCACTATTGTAAGCCCTGAGTGCCTGTTTTGTGATCGCCAGCGGGCGCAGGTTTGGATCGTTGGAAAGCTTGTACCATCCCAGTGAGAAAGCCGTCGGCAGGATGACCACGAGAATGATCAGGAAAAGGTAACCCAGGTTCAGGCGCTGCGACATGGATCGCCCCATCAATGAGAATGCGCTAACGCTAGGCCAAACCTGTTCAGAAATGGTGAATTTTACTTGGAAAAGCCGGATATGCTCCGGAATCTGCCTTGTCAGCGACGAACCCAGAGAGGGTTCGCCACGTTCCGCATCAGCGGCTTTGTGGCCGCGTTGGCGATGCGCCTGGGCGTCTACGCCATCTGGCACATCGCCGGGCTGGCGCTGACCTACGGCTTAGCTGCGCACCAGCGCTTCGTAGGCTTGCGAGATCTCCCGCGTCAGCGCGCCGACCTCGAAGGTATAGGGCCCGATCTCGCCCACCGGGGTCACTTCCGCCGCCGAGCCGGTCAGCCAGCATTGCTCGAAGCCTTCCATCTCTTCGGGCATGATATGGCGCTCGTGCACGGTGATGCCACGGTCCTTGAGCATGCCGATCACGGTCTGGCGGGTGAGCCCGTTGAGGATCGCGTCGGGCAGAGGCGTGTGCACCTCGCCGTCCTTCACGAAGAACACGTTCGCCCCGGTCGCCTCGGCGACGTAGCCGCGATAATCGTAAAACAGCGCATCCGAACAGCCCTTGGCTTCGGCGGCGTGCTTCGAGATCGTGCAGATCATGTAGAGGCCCGAGGCCTTGGCCGACGTCGGGATCGTCTCCGGGCTCGGCCGCTTCCACTTCGAGATGTCGAGCTTGGCGCCCTTGAACTTGGCGTCGCCGTAGTAGCTGCCCCATTCCCAGGCGGCGATCGCCAGCCGGATCGGGTTACGCGCCGAGCTCACGCCCATGTCCGGCCCCGCACCGCGGAAGGCGATTGCGCGCACGTAGGCATCGGAAAGCCCATTGGCCTTCAGCACCTCGTATTTCGCGTCCTCGATCTGGTCGGCGGTCCATGGGATCGTCATGTCGATCATCTCGCCCGACTTCAGCAGCCGCTCGCTGTGCTTGCGCGACAGGAAGATCTTGCCGCCATAGGCGCGCTCGCCCTCGAACACGGACGAGGCGTAGTGCATCGCGTGGGTGAGGATGTGCACGTTGGCATCGCGCCAGTCCACGAGCTTGCCATCCATCCAGATCTTGCCATCGCGATCGTCATACGCAGCCATCGTATCTCTCCTTCCGCCGTCATGCGGATTTGCAATTGTTGCAGCAAAAGGTCCGGTTCGGACATAATCTTTCGCTAAATCCGCGCTTCGCTACCATTTGAGTCTTGGAATGTCAATAAGACTGACATAATAACAAAGCTGAAACAAAAAATGTGATCGCGCGGGAGGTGTACTACATGAATGACCGGATGGGGCCCGGCGGCGGGCCATCGCTTCTCTTTCTCACCGACGAGCAATTGCGGCAGGGGATCGAGGCGATGTTTTTTGCCTATCGCGGCTTTACCGCCGATCCCGACCGCATTCTTGAGAAATATGGCTACGGCCGCGCCCATCACCGCGCCGTCCACTTCATCCACCGCTCCCCCGGCACCACCGTCAACAACCTGCTGTCGATCCTCGGCGTCACCAAGCAATCGCTTAACCGGGTGCTGCGCACGCTGATCGAGGAAAATCTGGTGGAGGCGCGCATCGGCACCCGCGACAAACGCGAGCGCAATCTCTACCTCACCGACAAGGGCGAAGCGCTGGAACGCGAGATTTCGGAGGTGCAGCGCGAGCGGATGCGCGCGGCCTACCGCGAGGCCGGACCCGAGGCTGTGCGCGGCTTTCGCACCGTGCTCGAGGCGATGATGGACCCGCAGATCCGGCGCCACTTCAACGGCATGAAGGACCGCGCGGAATGATCGACCAGGCCCCGGCCCACCTGCTTGTGATCGACCGCGACGAACGGCTGCGCGATCTGCTGCGCCAGTATCTCAAGACCCAGGGCTTTCTCGTGAGCGCCGCGCGCGACGAAGACCATGCCCGCCGCCTGCTCTCCGGGCTGGAATTTGATCTCGTCCTGCTTGATGCCCAGCTTCCCGACGCCACCAGCCTGCGCACGGCGCTGGATACCCCGGTGCTCTGCCTGGCCGACAAGGGCAGCGCCGCGCCGCGCGGCATCCCGAGCATCGCCAAGCCGTTCGAGCCGAGGGCGCTGTGCGACAAGATCAATGATATCCTCGACCGCCGCCCGGCCACCGCCGCGCCGGGGCCCCGGATGATCCGGCTGGGCGCGCTCAGCTATGATGTCGACAGCGCCACGCTCACCCGCGAGGGCGCGCCGGTGCGCCTGACCGCCACCGAAAGCCAGCTCATGCGCATCTTTGCCGCAAAGCTGGGGCAGCCGATGGGGCGCGGCGAACTGGTGGCCCGGCTGGGCCGCGAAGGGCTGCAAGCCAAGGCGCGCGCGGTGGATGTGCAGATCACCCGGCTGCGCCGCAAGGTCGAGGAAGATCCGAAAAATCCGCGCTACCTGCAAACGGTGCGCGGCGCGGGGTACATGCTGGCGTCGGACGAAGGCTGAACCGCCCGATTGCGGTGGACCGGCACCGGGCGCAAACAGGGACAGACGTCACGCTCCGTTTCCGGCACTTGCCCGACTGGGGGACATGCGCCGCCGTTCCACCGCATCCAGCGCAGGCGCCACGTCAGGGGTAGCACCCGCCTCCAGACAACCCATGCCATCTCTGGTTGAGCATATAGGTTATTTAGAACTCATTTACGCCATTCCAAGCCCCCGACTTCGCCCTTGGCACCGCGCCGCGAAAAGACCATTCTCCCCCCATGACAACCGCTTATTTTTCCCACCCCGCCTGTCTTAATCACGTCAACCCGCCGGGCCACCCGGAACAGGTCGCCCGCCTCAAGGCGATCGAAGCCGCGCTGTCGGCGCCCGGTTTCGCCACGCTCGACCGGCGCGAAGCCCCGCTCGGCACCGAGGAGGCGATCCGCCGCGCTCATTCCAAGGCCTATATCGACACGCTGCACGAAGGCGTACCCGACGAGGGCTGGACCCAGGTCGACCCCGACACCACGCTTTCTCCCGGCTCCTGGGAGGCGGCAATGCGCGCGGTCGGGGGCGTGACCGCCGCCGTCGACGCGGTGCTCGCAGGCGAGGTGAAAAACGCCTTCGTCGGTGTGCGCCCGCCCGGACACCACGCCGAACGCGCGCAGGCGATGGGATTTTGCCTGTTCTCCAACACCGCTATTGCCGCGCTGCACGCGCTGGAAGCGCGCGGGCTCGCCCGCGTGGCGGTGCTCGATTTCGACGTTCACCACGGCAACGGCACGCAGGACGTGCTGTGGAACGAAAGCCGCATCCACTTCGCCTCGACCCACCAGATGCCGCTCTACCCCGGCACCGGCGCACCGCACGAAAAGGGTGCCTATCTGCAGATGAACAACGTGCCGCTGCGCGAGGGCACCGGCGGCGCCGAGATGCGCGAGGCCTGGGACGGCAAGATCTTCCCTTGGATCAAGGACTGGGCGCCCGAGCTGATCCTCGTGTCCGCCGGGTTCGATGCCCATGCCCGCGATCCGCTCGCCGGGCTGCATTGGACCACCGAGGATTTCGGCTGGATCACCGAGCGCATCTGCGACCTCGCCGACGACGTTTGCGACGGGCGGGTGGTCTCGACTCTCGAGGGAGGATATGATCTGGAAGCGCTGGCCGACAGCGTTGGGCTGCATGTGGAAGTACTGATGGAGCGGGGGGCATGAGCGACAAACCGGTGGAACAGATGAGCTTCGAGGAGGCTATGGCCGAGCTTGAGGCGGTGGTCGGACAGCTTGAGCGCGGCGACGTGGCATTGGAGCAGTCGATCGCTCTGTATTCACGTGGCGCGGATCTGAAAGCGCGCTGCGAGATCAAGCTCAAGGAAGCCGAGGAAAAGGTCGCCGCGATCACCCTCGACGCCGACGGCGCCCCCACCGGCACCACGCCCGTCGAAGGTTTGTAAATGTTTCCCGAACGCCTGGCGGAAGCGGCCGCCACCGCCCGTGCCTGCCTGACCGAAGCCCTGCCCGCGACCGGCCCGATGGCCGAGCCGATGGCCTACGCCGTGCGCGGCGGCAAGGGGCTGCGTGGCTTTCTCGTGCTCGAAAGCGCGCGTATCCTCGGCGTGCCTGAGAGCGCCGCGCGCTTCCCCGCCGCCGCGATCGAGGCGATCCACGCCTACAGCCTCGTGCATGACGACCTGCCGGCGATGGACGACGACGATCTGCGCCGCGGCCAGCCGACCGTGCACAAGAAATGGGACGAGGCGATGGCGATCCTCGTCGGCGACGCGCTGCAATCCTCCGCCTTCGAGCTTGTGATGCGCGACGAGGTCGGGCCTGCGCAGGTGCGCGTGGCGCTGGCCCGGTCGCTCGCCGAAGCGGCCGGCGCGCGCGGCATGGTGCTGGGCCAGGCCCTCGACATCGCCGCCGAAAGCGCCGCCGCCCCGCTGACGCTGGACGAGATTATTGCGCTCCAGGCCGGCAAGACCGGCGCGCTGATCCGCTGGTCGGCGATGGCGGGCGCGCTGCTCGCAGACGAAGACCCCGCCCCCTTCCTGCGCTACGGCGAAGCGCTGGGGCTTGCCTTCCAGATCGCCGACGATGTGCTCGACGTGGAAGGCGACGAGGCGACTGTGGGCAAGGCCGTGGGCAAAGACGCCGACGCCGGCAAGGCCACCTTCGTGTCGCTCCTCGGGCTCGAGCCGGCAAAAAACCGCGCACGTGACCTCGTGGATGAAGCCTGCGCCGCGCTTTCGGCGTATGGCGAAAAGGCGGAAACCTTGCGAGAAGCCGCCCGTTTCGTTATTGCGCGTGAAACTTAAAAAATTGAGGCAGGACCCACAATGTCCGACCAACCCGTTACCCCGCTGCTCGACCGGATCAAATCCCCCGCCGACATGAAAGGCCTGAGCCTTCCCGAACTGCGCCAGCTCGCCGATGAAGTGCGGGCCGAGACGATCAGCGCGGTGTCGGAGACCGGTGGCCACCTCGGGGCCGGGCTGGGCGTGGTCGAGCTGACCGTAGCGCTGCACCACGTCTTCGACACACCGCGCGACCGGCTGATCTGGGACGTGGGCCACCAGGTCTATCCGCACAAGATTCTCACCGGACGGCGCGACCGCATCCGCACCCTGCGCCAGCGCGACGGCCTCTCCGGCTTCACCAAGCGCAGCGAAAGCCCTTACGATCCGTTCGGTGCGGGCCATAGCTCCACCTCGATCTCGGCCGCCGTCGGCTTCACCATGGCGCGCGAGCTGGGCGGCAACCCCGAACCGGCGCTGGGTGACGCCATTGCCGTCATCGGCGACGGCTCGATGACGGCCGGCATGGCCTTCGAGGCGCTGAACAACGGCGGGCATCTCAAAAAGCGGATGTTCGTCATCCTCAACGACAACGACATGTCGATCGCCCCCCCCGTTGGCGCGCTGTCGTCCTATTTGTCGCGGCTCTACGAGGCCGAGCCGTTCCAGGAGCTGAAAGCCGCCGCCAAGGGCGCGGTCAGCCTGCTACCCGAGGCGTTCCAGGAAGGCGCGCGCCGGGCCAAGGAAATGCTCAAGGGCATGACCGTGGGCGGCACGATCTTCGAAGAGCTGGGCTTTTCCTATGTCGGCCCGATCGACGGGCACGATATCGAGCATCTCGTCGGCGTGCTGCGCACCGTGCACGACCGCGCCACCGGGCCGGTTCTGCTGCACGTGATCACCAAGAAGGGCAAAGGCTACGCCCCCGCCGAAAACGCCGCCGACCGGGGCCATGCTACGGCCAAGTTCGACGTGCTTACCGGCAAGCAGCACAAGAAACCCTCGAACGCGCCGTCCTACACCAACGTGTTCGGCAAGGCGCTCACCCAGCTCGCGGAAGCCGACGACAAGGTGTGCGCCGTCACCGCCGCCATGCCCGATGGCACCGGCGTGGGGATGATGGCCGAGCGCTACCCGACCCGCACCTTCGATGTGGGCATCGCCGAGCAACATGCCGTCACCTTTTGCGCGGGTCTCGCGGCAGGGGGGATGAAGCCGTTCTGCGCGCTCTATTCCACCTTCCTGCAGCGCGGCTACGACCAGATCGTGCATGACGTGGCGATCCAGCGCCTGCCGGTGCGCTTCATGATCGACCGCGCCGGGCTGGTGGGCCAGGACGGCGCCACCCATGCCGGCAGCTTCGACCTCGCCTATCTCGGCAACCTGCCCGATTTCGTGATCATGGCCCCCGCCGACGAGGCCGAGTTGATGCACATGGTCGCCACCGCCCACGCGATCAACGACCGGCCCAGCGCCGTGCGTTACCCGCGCGGCGAGGGCGTGGGCGTGGACATGCCCGAGGTGGGCCAGGTGCTCGAAATCGGCAAGGGCCGGATCGTCGCCGAGGGCAGCCGTGTGGCCCTGCTCGCGCTTGGCACGCGGCTCGAACACGCGCGCGGCGCGGCCGAAAAGCTGGCCCAGCGCGGCATCACCCCCACCGTGGCCGACGCCCGCTTCGCCAAGCCGCTCGACGCCGAGATGATCCTTGGCCTCGCGCGTGACCACGAAGTGCTGATCACCATCGAGGAAGGGGCCGTAGGCGGTTTCGCCAGCCACGTGGCGCAGCTCCTGGCCGAGAACGGCATGTTCGATCAAGGGCTGAAGTTCCGCTCGATGGTGCTGCCCGATACCTTCATCGACCACGGCAGCCCCGACCAGATGTATGAAGACGCCGGGCTCACTGCCGCCGATATCGAGGCCAAGGTGCTCGACGCCCTCGGGATCGCCAAGATCGACGCCAAGCGCGCCTGACCAGCCGCTCGATGGATCCGAGCTGCAACAGTCGCAGGGATTCCTGAGGCTGCGCGCTGGTTTGGCTGGACTTGCACCCCTCGCCGCAGGATGCTCGCCGCGTTTAGTTTGCCAAGACCCGGGGAGTCTCAAATGAAAAAGTTCGTTCTCAGCGCCGTGTTCGCCCTTGCCGCCACGTCGGCCATGGCCGGTTCTATCGCCGGTCCGATCCTTGATGAAGAAGTGATCGTCCAGCAGGCCGCGACGTCGTCGGTCAACCAGCACATCCTTCCGCCCGCGTTCTTCCTGATCTCGGTTGCGACGAGCCTGCTGCTCCTCTGAACGGATCGTCCTAGGGTAACGGAACGGGATGGGGCGCGTGCGGGTGCCCTGTTCCTACTCGCCCGGCTCCAGGGCCAGCAGCGCTGCCAGCCCGTCGCGGTAGGTCGGGTAGGCCAACTTCACCCCCAGCTCTTCCCGGATCCGGTCATTGCGCACGCGCTTTGACTCGGCGTAGAAGCTGCGCGCCATCGGCGTCATCTCGGCGGTCTCGTAGTCCTCCTCCGGCGGCAGGGCCACGCCCAGCAGCTCAGCCGCATGCGCCAGCACGTCTTCGGGCGGCGCGGCCTCGTTGTCGCAGACATTGTAGACCGCGCCGGGGTTCGGTTGGGCGATGCTCGCAGCCAGAACCTGGGCGATATCGTCGACATGGATGCGGCTGAACACCTGGTCTTTCTTGATGATCCGGCGTGCCGTGCCAAGGCGCACCTTGGAAAACGGCCCGCGCCCCGGCCCGTAGATCCCGGCGAGGCGGAAGATGTGCAGCGCCAGCCCGCTGGTCTCGGCCAGCGCCTGCCATTGTCCCTCGGCCTTCACCCGCTGGTGGCCGCGCCGGGTAGAGGGCGTGAGCGGCGTGGTCTCATCCACCCAGCCGCCCTGATGGTCGCCATAGACGCCGGTGGTGGACAGGTAACCGACCCATTCAAGTGTGTCCGCAGTGGCGATGATGTCGCCGGCTAGCGCCCCAAGCACCGGATCGCCGTCATCGTCAGGCGCGGCTGAAAGCAGAAGATGCGTGGCCTCGGCCAGCGCCACCCGCATATCACTGCCCGGCCAGATCAGCGCCTCGACCCCCTCGGCGCGCAGCGCCTCAGCCTTCTCGGCGCTGCGCGTGGTGCCGATCACGCGCCAGCCCTCGGGCAGCAGAAGCCGGGTGAGCGCGCGGGCGGAAAAGCCGTGTCCGAAACTGAGCAAGGTCTTTGTCATGACACGCATTTTGGGCTTGCGGGCGGGTGATGCAAGGGGGCTTGCGCTCCGGGCCCGTTTCTTCACTATTGGTCCATGGAACACACCGCATTCAAATCCTGGGCCGACGCGGCCCCCCGCCTGATCGCCGTCGCCGCGGGCCGCGAGCCGGCCGATACCGTAATCCGTGGTGGCAAGCTCGTGAACGTGCAGTCCCGCGAGGTGCTCGACGGCTGGCAGGTGGCGATCGCCGAGGGCCGTTTTGCCTATGTCGACCCCGACGCCAGCCATTGCATCGGTCCCGACACCGAGATCATCGAGGCGCAAGGGCGCTACCTGATCCCCGGCCTGTGCGATGCGCATATGCACATCGAGAGCGGCATGCTCACCCCCGCCGAGTTTGCCCGCGCGGTCATCCCGCATGGCACGACGAGCATGTTCACCGACCCGCATGAGATCGCCAACGTGCTTGGCCTCGACGGCGTGCGGCTGATGCATGACGAGGCGATGCTTCAGCCGGTCAACATCTTCACCCAGATGCCCTCCTGCGCGCCCTCCGCGCCGGGACTGGAAACCACCGGGCACGAGATCACCCCCGAGGATGTGGCCGAGGCGATGTCCTGGCCCGGCATCGTTGGCCTGGGCGAGATGATGAACTTCCCCGGCGTGGCGGCGGGCGATGCCAAGATGCTGGCCGAGATCGCCGCGACCCAGAACGCCGGCAAAACCGTGGGCGGGCACTACGCCAGCCCCGACCTCGGGCCGAATTTCCACGCCTACGTCGCCGGTGGCCCGGCGGACGATCACGAGGGCACCTGCGAGGCCGACGCCATCGCCCGCGTGCGCCAGGGCATGAAGAGCATGATGCGGCTGGGCAGTGCCTGGTACGACGTCGAAACCCAGATCACGGCGGTGACCAAAAAGGGGCTCGATCCGCGCAACTTCATCCTTTGCACCGACGATTGCCATTCCGGCACGCTGGTGAACGAGGGCCACATGAACCGCGTGGTGCGCCATGCCATCGCCTGCGGCGCCGAGCCGCTGGTGGCGCTGCAAATGGCGACGATCAATACCGCCACGCATTTCCACATGGACCGCGAGCTGGGCAGCATCTCCCCCGGGCGGCGCGCCGACGTGATCCTCACCTCCGACCTCACCACGCTGCCGATCGAGCATGTCATCGCGCGTGGCCAGACCGTGGCGCTGAATGGCGAGATCACCGTAGACACCCCGCATCTCGGCTGGCCCGACAGCGCCCGCCATACCGTGCATCTCGGCAAGCACCTCACGGCCACGGATTTCGAAATCCACGCGCCGGACGGCGCCAACAGCGTGACCGCCAAGGTGATCGGCGTGATTGAGAACCAGGCGCCCACCAAGGCGCTGACCGCCGACCTCTCGGTGGCCGATGGCATCGTCCAGACCGACGCGTTGAACGACGTGGCGCAGATCGCGCTGGTCGAACGCCACCGCGGCACCGGCGGGGTGACCAACGGTTTCGTCTCCGGCTTCGGTTACACCGGCCAGATGGCAATGGCTTCGACCGTGGCACATGACAGCCACCACATGATCGTCGTCGGCACCGACCGCGAAAACATGGCGCTCGCCGCGAACCGGCTGGGCGAAGTGGGCGGCGGCATCACCGTGTTTCGGGGTGGTCAGGAGATCGCCCTGGTCGAGCTGCCGATTGCCGGGTTGATGAGCGAAGAGCACGCCCAGGCGGTCGCGCTGAAGGCTGAGCGGATGGTCGAGGCGATGGCCGAAGTGGGATGCACCCTCAACAACGCCTACATGCAGCATTCCCTTTTGGCGCTGGTTGTCATACCCGAGTTACGTATCTCTGATCTTGGCCTCGTAGACGTGACCAAGTTCGCGCTCACCGATCTGTTCGAGGAAGCCTGATGACGGCCGATCCCCTACCCCATCCGGTCGTCACGCCCGACGCACCGGAACCCGAGACATTCACCGACCCGGCCGCCGCCGTGGCCCGGCTCGAAGAGCTCTACGACGCCGCCTGCGCCTTCCTCACCCAGACGTTTTCCGACGCGGTGATGGCGCCCGAAGCGCCGGGCAACCGGTTTCGCGCCTTCTACCCCGAGATCCGCCTGCGCACCGCGAGCCATGCCCAGACCGACACCCGGCTGGCCTTCGGGCATGTTGCCGGCCCCGGCACCTATTCCACCACGATCACGCGGCCCGACCTGTTTCGCAACTACCTGGTCCAGCAGATCGGGCTTTTGATCCAGAACCACGGCGTGCCGGTCTCGGTGGGCTATTCGACCACACCGATCCCGGTGCATTTCGCCGTGGTGGGGCGGTCGGATATCACCGTGCCCCAGGACGGGGCCATGGCCTTTCCGCTGCGCGACGTATTCGACGTGCCGGATCTGTCGACCACCAACGACGTGATCGTCAACGGCCTCGGTTTCACCCATGAAGACGGCTCCGAGCCGCTTGCCCCCTTCACCGCCCAGCGCATTGATTATTCGCTGGCCCGACTGTCGCATTACACTGCGACCAGCCCGGAGCATTTTCAAAACCACGTTCTGTTCACCAACTACCAGTTCTACGTGGAAGAATTCGAAGCCTATGCGCGCAAGGCGCTGGGTGATCCGGCCTCGGGCTATACCGCCTTCGTCGCGCCCGGCAACGCGGTGATCACCACGCCCGATGGCGTGATCCCCGAGCTGCCCAAGCTGCCGCAGATGCCCACCTATCACCTCAAGCGCGCCGACGGGGCCGGGATCACGCTGGTGAACATCGGCGTCGGCCCCTCCAACGCCAAGACCGCAACCGACCATATCGCCGTGCTGCGCCCGCATGCCTGGCTGATGGTCGGCCACTGCGCGGGCCTGCGCAATTCACAGCGGCTGGGCGATTTCGTGCTCGCCCATGCCTACCTGCGCGAAGACAAGGTGCTCGACGACGATCTGCCGATCTGGATTCCGATTCCGCCGCTGGCCGAGATTCAGATCGCGCTGGAAGCGGCGGTGGCCGAGGTAACCGAGCTTCAGGGCTACGAGCTGAAGCGCATCATGCGCACCGGCACCGTGGCCAGCTTCGACAACCGCAACTGGGAATTGCGCGAGCATTCCGGCCCCGTCCTGCGCCTCAGCCAGTCGCGCGCCATCGCGCTCGATATGGAAAGCGCCACCATCGCCGCCAACGGCTTCCGGTTCCGGGTGCCCTACGGCACGCTGCTCTGCGTCTCCGACAAGCCGCTGCACGGCGAGCTGAAGCTGCCCGGCATGGCCACCGAGTTCTACACCACCCAAGTGAGCCGCCACCTTCTGATCGGCATCCGGGCGATGGAGCAGCTGCGCGACATGCCGCTTGAACGGATCCACAGCCGGAAACTGCGCTCGTTCGACGAGACCGCCTTCCTGTAGAGAAAATCGACCGAAAATCTCGAAAACCCGTTATTTTTCTGCCTGAAGCGCGCACAAATTGTTGTGCTGCCTCGCCACCTTACGTTAAATGCCCGCAATGAAACCCCAGAATTTGGGACAGTGAGGAGAAGATACATGGCGAAACCGATGACCAAGACCCAGCTGGTGGCCGCTCTGGCCGAGGAAATGGGCTCGGACAAGAAGACCGCCTCCGGTGCGCTTGACGCCATCGTTTCGGTGATCACCCGTGAAGTGTCGGGCGGCGGGGCGGTGACGCTTCCGGGCGTCGGCAAGTTCTACCTGCGTGAGCGCCCCGAGCGCATGGTGCGCAATCCGGCCACCGGCGAGCAGATCAAGAAAGACTCCGACAAGGTGGTGAAAGTCACCATCGCGAAGGCTCTCAAGGATGCCGCCAACGGCTGATCCTTGCGGCTTCGCAAGAATTCGATCAGGGTCGCCAAACGGCGGCCCTTTTCAATTGGAGTGTAGCCCTTTGCGCATCGACATGCGGTCCATCCTGATGGGGCTGGCCTTCGTTTTCATGTGGTCTTCGGCCTTCACCTCGGCCCGGATCATCGTCGCCGATGCGCCGCCGATCACCACGCTCGCGCTGCGCTTCGTGATCTCGGGCCTGCTCGGCATCGCCCTCGCCGCCGCGCTCGGCCAGAAGATCTCGCTTTCACGCGGCCAGTGGATCTCGGTGGTGGTGTTCGGCATCAGCCAGAACGCGCTCTATCTCGGGCTCAATTTCGTCGCCATGCAATGGCTCGAAGCGGGCTTCGCCTCGATCATCGCCTCGTCGATGCCGCTGATCGTGGCCTTCCTCGGCTGGGCCGTGTTCCACGACAAGCTCACCCCCCTTGCCCTTGGCGGCCTGCTGCTGGGCTTTGCCGGCGTCGCTCTGATCATGGGCACGCGCATCTCGGGCGGAGTCGATCTCACCGGGCTGGTGCTCTGCGTCATTGGCGCCTTCGCGCTGGCCGTCGCCACGCTCACGGTGCGCACAGCGTCCGGCGGCGGCAACCTGCTGATGGTCGTCGGCCTGCAAATGCTCGTAGGCGCCGCGGCCCTTGCCCCTTTCGGCCTCGCGCTGGAGACGCTCGACGTCACCTGGAGCTGGAAGCTGATCGCCGCCTTCACCTACACCACGCTCGTGCCCGGCCTCGCCGCCACCTGGGTGTGGTTCGCGCTGGTCGGCAGGATCGGCCCGATCCGCGCCTCGACCTTCCATTTCCTCAACCCGTTCTTTGGTGTCTCGATCGCCGCGCTGCTGCTGGGCGAAACCCTTGGCCTGCTCGACGTGCTCGGCGTGGCAATCATCACACTCGGCATCCTCGCCGTGCAGCTGGCCAAGCAGAAGCCCGCCTAGGCGTACGCCGCCTCGAACTCGGTCGCCCAGGCGTAGGACGGACGCGCCGCCACCCGGTCGATCCAGGCCTTCACCTTCGGGTCCTTCGGCGCGCCATCGGGGAACCACATGTAGGGGGACTGCACCAGCAGATCGGCCGCTGTCATTTTGTCGCCGAGCAGATAGGGACGGCCGTCGGCGAAGGCCGCGACCAGCCGCGTTTCGACCTCCGGCACGCCGCGGAAGGTGGCGCGGAACACCGGGTGATCCGCCGCTCCGGCGACCATCGCGTTGTAGACCGGCTCCATCACATCGCCGTAATAGGCCATCCAGGTGAGATAGGGTCCGCGCAACGGATCGCCCACCACCGGCCCCATCTCGGCTTGCGGGAACATGTCGGTGAGATAGAGCATGATCGCGAGGCTCTCGGTAATCAACGTGTCGCCGTCCTTGAGCGCCGGAACCTTCTTGTCCGGATGCGGATTTGTCGCGTCGGGTCCACCGGTACCGTCGCGCCGCGGAATCGTGACGTGTTCGAGCCGCACCGTGTCGCGCAGGTCCATCTCGTGGATCAGGGCGAGCGCGCGGGTCGCACGGGTCTGGGGCGAAAAATAGAGCGTCAGCATGGCATTTCCTTTTTCAGTGCGTTTCGTCGTGAGCCGACTATGCTCGCCCCATCCTGTCAATAACCGTCAGGAGGCCGCATGGCCCGCGCCGACCGCCTGTTTCGCCTGCTCGATGCGCTGCGCCGCCTGCCCGCGCCGGTGACCGCCGCCCGGCTCGCAGCGGAAACCGGGGTGTCGGAGCGCACGCTCTATCGCGACATCGACGCGCTCCGGGCCGCCGGGGCGCTGATCGACGGCGCATCGGGCTATGGCTACACCCTCACCGAGGATCCCGGCCTGCCGCCGCAGATGTTCGACCGGATGGAGCTCGAAGCCCTAGTGCTGGGGCTGAGCTGGCTGCATTGGCAGGGCGACCCGGCGCTTGCCGACGCCGCCGAACGCGCGCTCGCCAAGGTCACCGCGACCCTGCCGCCGCGCAAGGCCGAGGAAGCCCGACACGTCGCGCTCTTGTCCTATGTCTACGAGCCGATGGCCGAAGTGCCGGAGCATCTCGGCCCCTTGCGGCAAGCCGCCTGGGATGAACGCGCCGTCGAGATCGACTACGCCGACCGCCACGGGGCGCAGACCCATCGCCGCGTCTGGCCGCTTGCCATCGTCTACACCGACTACGAGCCCTGGCTGCTGGCCTGGTGCGGCCTGCGGCGGGATTATCGCCGCTTCCTGGTCTCGCGCATCCGCACGGTGGCGGCGACGGGCGAAAGTTTTCGCCCGCGGCGCGCGCCGCTGCTGCGCGAAATGCTGGCGCGGCTGCGCGGCGAGGAGACCGACTGAAACATTCCCTGACGGCGAGTTGACCCCGATCACGGCTTCGTCGGATGACAGTGAGCCCAACCATGCCGCATGGCTGTGAGCATGGATCTCGTGCTTGCCTATGCCGCCGGGCTGCTCACGCTCATCAACCCCTGCGTTCTGCCGGTGGTGCCAATCGTGCTGGCCACCGCGCTTCAGGCCTCGCGCCTCGGCCCGGTGGCGCTCGCGGGCGGCATGAGCCTGTCGTTCGTCACCTTTGGCCTGCTGATCACCTCGGTCGGCTACAGCATCGGCCTCACCGAAGAGCTGCTGGCCCAGATCGGCGGCGTGCTGATGCTGGGCTTCGGGCTCGTGCTGCTCGTACCGCGCTTCAACGCCGCCTTCGCCACCGCCACCGCCGGGTTGTCTGCCCGCGCCGACAGCGGGTTCGACGGGGTCGACCGCACCTCTCTCACTGGCCAGTTCGCCGGCGGCGTGCTGCTCGGCGCGGTCTGGAGCCCCTGCATCGGCCCCACCCTTGGCGGCGCGATCTCGCTCGCCGCCCAGGGCCAGAGCCTCGCCCAGGCGGGCGCGATCATGGCCGCCTTCGCGCTCGGGGTTTCGACCCTGATGCTCGCCTTCGCCTACGGGCTGCGCGCCACCGCGCTGCGCCGCTTCGCCAGCCTGTCCAAGCCGGTGCTCGGCGGCGCCTTTGTGCTCGTCGGCCTCGCGATCCTGCTGCGCCTGAACCATATCGCCGAAGCCTGGCTGCTCGGGATCATGCCCGATTGGCTTATCACCCTGTCCGTTTCCATCTGAAAGGAGATCGAAATGAACCGCCGCGCCTTCCTCGCCACCCTGCCCGCCGCCGCGCTCCTGCCCCGGCTCACCACCGCCGCACCGGTGGTCTACACCCCCGGCACGATCGACAAATACCTCGACGCCGGCCGCACCATCCTGGTCGATTTCTACGCCCCCTGGTGCGGCACCTGCATCGTGCAGCACAAGCGCATGGATGAACTCAAGGCCGAAAACCCCGCCTACGAAGAGCACATCACCTTCATCGAGGTCGATTGGGATACCTATGGCCGGTCCGAGCTGAGCATGGCGCTGAAGATCCCGCGCCGCTCGACGCTCGTCACCATCGGCCCCGACCGGCGTGAGATCAGCCGGGTCGTGGCGGGCACCTCGCGTGAGGAGATCAAGGCGCTGCTCGACGGCGCACTGGCAGTGGCGATGGCCCCGGCCTAGAGCAACACCGCAAGCAGGATGTTGAGGGTGACGAAGCTCGCCAAAGTCGCCCCGAGCTGGGCGATCGAGGCAAGCCCTTCGTGCCCCACCTCCTGCGCGAACACCGAGTAGATCGTGAACATCGGCATCGCTGCGGCGAGGATTACCGCCACGCGCATCTCGCCCTCCAGCGCGATCCCCAGCGCAGCGAGGCCGAGCACGGCGAGAAACGCCATGAGCGGAAACACGATAAGCTTGCCGGCCACGATCTGCGCCGCCAGAGCCCGGTTGCCCTTGAGCTCGATCCCCACCAGCGATCCGCCGATCACGAACAGCGCCAGGGCGGCGGCGGAACTGGCGAGCATCTGCAACAGCCGCGTCGCCGGCTCGGGCAGATGCACGCCGCTCAAGGAGGCCAGGAGCCCGAGGATCAGGGCAATCACCAGCGGCCGTTTCACCACGCCGATCAGCACATTTCCCATCCGCTTTAACAGGTGTGCTTCACCCGCGCCCTTGCCCATCTCGATGATCACCAGCGCGATCGGGATCAGCACCACGTTTTCCACCAGGATGTTCATCGCCAGCACCACCCCGGCAACATTCGGCAGCGCGATCAGCATCAGCGGGTAGCCGACGAAGCTGGAGTTCGGGCAGCTCGTGCCCATCACCGCCACCCCGCGCCGCGCTGGCCCGGTGGTGGCCGAAAACCACAGGAACCCGATCAGCATCGTCGCCAAGCCGCCGGCGAGATAGGCCCCCATGTAGCCGAGGTTGAACACCTCGCCCACCGGCCGGGCGGAGACGGCATTGTAGACCAGCGCCGGCAGGGCGACGTTGAGCACGAAAGCGCCCAGCACCTTCATGTCGGCGGGCTTGAACACCAGCCCGCGCGAGACCATCCCATAGCCGAGCGCGACCATGGCGAAGATCGGAAAAGTGATGCCGAGTACGGCTAACATCAGTGTCTAATCCTGCCCAGTTTGGCCCTAGCCGATTGTGCCGCGCGGCCCGTCGCCCACCTGGGCGCGGTGCAAAAGCAGGTGGTCGAGCACCACGCAGGCCGCCATCGCCTCGCCCACCGGCACGGCGCGGATACCAACGCAGGGATCGTGCCGGCCCTTGGTGATGACCTCGGCGGGTTCGCCCGACCGGGTGATCGTCTTGCGCGGAGTCAGGATCGACGAGGTCGGCTTCACCGCGAAGCGCACCACGATGTCCTGCCCCGTCGAGATGCCGCCGAGAATGCCGCCGGCATGGTTCGAGCTGTAGACCGGCTGGCCATCGTCGCCGATGTAGATCTCATCGGCATTCTCCTCGCCGGTGAGCATCGCCGCCGCCATGCCCTCGCCGATCTCGACGCCTTTGACCGCGTTGATGCTCATCATCGCGGCCGCCAGATCAGTGTCTAACTTGGCATAAATCGGCGCGCCCAGGCCTGCCGGAGCGCCCTTGATCACAACCTCGCAGATCGCGCCCACCGAGCTGCCCGCCTTGCGCAATCCGTTGAGATACCCAGCCCAGGTTTCGGCCGCCTGTGCATCGGGCACCCAGAACGGATTGCGCTCGATCTCGTCCCAGTCAAAGCGCGACCGGTCGATCTCGTGCACGCCCATCCGCGTCATGTAGCCCTTGATCTCGATCCCCGGCGCGAGCGCGGCCAACACCTCGCGCGCCAGCCCGCCAGCGGCCACCCGCGCCGCCGTTTCGCGTGCCGATGAGCGCCCGCCACCGCGCGGATCGCGGATACCGTATTTGAGCCAATAGGTGATGTCGGCATGGCCGGGGCGGAACTTCTCTGCGATGTCACCGTAGTCCTTCGAGCGCTGGTCGGTGTTTTCGATCATCAGCTGCACCGGGGTGCCCGTGGTCTGGCCCTCGTAGACGCCCGAAAGGATCTTCACCGCGTCCGGTTCGCGCCGCTGGGTGGTGTACTTGTTCTGCCCCGGCTTGCGCTTGTCGAGCCAGTGCTGGAGCATATCCGCCTCGAGCTTCACCCCCGGCGGCACGCCGTCCACCGTGGCCCCCAGCGCCGGCCCGTGGCTCTCGCCCCAGGTGGTGACACGAAAGATATGTCCAAACGCGTTCATCATCGCCCGTCTCCCTTTGCGATTCGAATAGGGGTTTCACCTTGCAGGGGCAAGCTTTCAGGCATACCTTCTACGTCACCTCGGGGTGCCGGACCACCGGCTGAGATGCGTGAAGCGAACCCGTTGAACCTGAACCGGTTAGGACCGGCGGAGGGAAGGTTGAGACATCCTCACCCGGAACCCGCCCGGCCGAAATGGAGGATGATATGAAGACCCTTACCATCGCGGCAGGCATCACCTTGGCAGCCAGTGCGGCTGTCGCTGAAACACCTGTGCTCACTATCTACACCTATGACAGCTTCGTCTCGGAATGGGGCCCCGGCCCGGCCGTCGAGGCCGCGTTCGAGCAAACCTGCGAGTGCGATCTGCAATTCGTCGCGGTCGGCGACGGGGCAGAGCTGCTTTCGCGCCTGCGCCTCGAGGGCGCGCGCACCAAAGCCGATGTGGCGCTGGGGCTCGACACCAACCTGATGGCCGCCGCGAGCGCCACCGGGCTGTTCGCCCCGGCTGAGATCGAGACCCCTGCGCTCGCCCTCCCTATCGCCTGGCAAGACGATACCTTCATCCCGTTCGACTGGGGCTGGTTCGCCTTCGTCTACGACAAGGAAAAGGTTTCTAACCCGCCGCAATCACTCGCAGAGCTCGCCGCGTCGGACTACTCGCTGGTGATCGAAGATCCGCGCAGCTCCACCCCCGGCCTTGGCCTTCTGCTCTGGGTCAAATCGGTCTACGGCGACGACGCGCCCGCCGCCTGGGAGGCGCTGAACGACCAGGTCGTGACCGTCACCAAGGGCTGGTCGGAAGCCTATGGCATGTTTCTCGAAGGCGAGGCCGACATGGTGCTCTCCTACACCACATCGCCCGCCTATCACCTGATCGCCGAGGACGACGACAGCAAGGCGGCGCTCGCCTTTGCCGAGGGCAATTACCTGCAGATCGAAGTGGCGGCGAAGCTGGCCAGCACCGACCAGCCGGAGCTGGCCGACGCGTTCCTCGCTTTCATGCTTTCGGACGCGTTCCAGTCGGTGATCCCGACGACGAACTGGATGTACCCGGCCGTCACCCCCGAAAGCGGCCTGCCCGCCGGGTTCGAGACGCTGGCGCAGCCGGAAACCTCGCTGATCTATCTCGGCGAAGAGGCGGAAAAGATGCGTGACGTGGCGCTGGAAGAATGGCTCGCGGCGTCGGCCAGGTGACCGCCGGGCGCGTGGCGGGGGCGGCGGCGCTTGCCGTCGTCCTCGCGCTCACGCTGGGCACACTCGGCGCGGTGGCGCTCCGGGCCGAGGGCGCCTCTGGCCTCGGCCCGGCCGACTGGGCGGCGGTGCGCTTCACGCTTCTTCAGGCGCTGCTCTCGGCCGTGCTCTCGGTCGCGCTCGCCGTGCCGGTGGCGCGTGCCCTGGCGCGCCGCCGTTTCCCCGGTCGGGGCCTGCTCGTCACCCTGCTCGGTGCCCCCTTCATCCTGCCCGTGATCGTCGCCGTGCTCGGGCTGATTGCCGTGTTCGGACGCAACGGCATCGTCAGCCAGACCCTGATTTGGGCTGGATTAGAGCCTGTTTCGATCTACGGCTTTCAGGGCGTTGTGCTCGCCCACGTGTTCTTCAACCTGCCGCTCGCCACCCGGCTGATCCTGCAAGGCTGGCTCGCCATCCCGGCCGAGCGCTTCCGCCTCGCCGCCTCGCTCGGCTTCACCTCGCGCGACATCGCCCGCACGCTTGAGCGCCCGATGCTGCGCCAGGTGCTGCCCGGCGCTTTCCTCGTGATCTTCCTGCTCTGCCTCACCTCCTTTGCCGTCGCCCTCGCGCTGGGTGGCGGGCCACGTGCCACCACGGTGGAACTGGCGATCTACCAGGCCTTCCGCTTCGATTTCGATCTCGGCAAGGCCGCGCTGCTGGCCCTGATCCAGGTGGCGATCGCCGGCACCGCCGCCCTGATCGCGCTGCGCCTCGCGCTGCCGAGCGAGATGGGCGCCGGGCTGGATCGCGCCGTCAAGCGGTGGGACGTGGCCCGCCCCGGTCTCATCGTGCAGGACGCGGCGCTGATCGCGCTTGCCGCTCTCTTCCTGATCCTGCCCCTCGCGATGATCGCGCTCAACGGCATCCCGGCGCTCGCCACCCTGCCGGCTTCGGTGTTCACCGCCACGCTGCGCTCGGTCGCCGTGGCGCTCGGCTCGGCGGCGCTTACGCTGGCGCTGGCGCTGCCGCTCACCGCCTGGATCGTGCAGGGACGCGCGCGCATCGTCGAGGTGATCGGCACGCTCACCATTGCCGCCTCGCCGCTGGTGATCGGCACCGGGCTGTTCATCCTGCTGTTTCCCATCGTCGACCCGTCGGCGCTGGCCCTGCCGGTGACCGCGCTGGTCAATGCCGTGATGGCCTTGCCCTTCGCCCTGCGCGCGCTGGTGCCCGCGCTGACAGCGATCGAGGCCGATTTCGGCCCGCTCGCCGACAGCCTCGGGATGACCGGCACCGCCCGCCTGCGCCGGCTCTGGCTGCCGCGCCTGCGCCGCCCGCTCGGCTTCACCACCGGGCTTGCCGCCGCGCTCAGCATGGGGGATCTCGGCGTGATCGCGATGTTTGCCAGCCCCGAGGGCGGCACCCTGCCGCTCACGCTCTACCGCCTCATGGCCGCCTACAAGATGGACGCCGCCGCCGGCGCGGCGCTTGTGCTGCTCGCGACGTCGCTCATGCTATTCTGGATCTTCGACCGCGGAGGACGGGTGAATGCTGACGCTTGAAAACCTCGAAATGCGCTGGGGCGATTGGCGCCTTGGCGCCACCCTCACGGTGCCCACCGGCGCGCGCGTGGCGCTGATCGGCCCCTCCGGCGCGGGCAAGTCGACCCTGCTGGCGGCGATCGCCGGGTTTCAGGAGCCCGACGCCGGGCGCGTTCTGTGGAATGGCGCAGACCTTCGCGCCACCCCCCCGGCCGAACGGCCGATCTCGATCCTGTTCCAGGACAACAACCTGTTTCCCCACCTCACCGCCGCCGACAACGTCGCCCTCGGCCTGCGCCCGGACCTCAAGCTTGACGCCGCGGGGCGCGCCAGGGTCGAGGCGGCGCTGGAGCGGGTGGGGCTGGCCGGTCTCGGACACCGCAAGCCGGGCCAGCTCTCGGGCGGGCAGGCCGCGCGGGTGGCATTGGCGCGCGCGCTGCTGCGCTCGAAACCGCTGATGCTGCTCGATGAACCGTTCGGCGCCCTCGGTCCGGCCCTGCGTGCCGAAATGCTCGCCCTCGTTGCCGAGCTGGCAGACGAGACCGGGGCGACGCTCTTGATCGTCAGCCACGAGCCGGATGACGCGCGTGCGATCGCCTCCCACGTGATCCTCGTCGCCGATGGCCGGGCGCTGCCGCCCGTGGCCACCGACGAGATCTTTGCCCATCCGCCGGCCGCCCTCGCGGCTTATCTCGGCACATGAAAAAGGGCGCCTCGAAGGGCGCCCTTTTGCGATTTCACTGTCGGCACTGCCTCAGAGATCGGCGTGCTTGCCGCCATGCTTGATCGGGTACCACAGCTTCTTGTTGCTGAGGTACAGCAGGCTCGAGAGCAGCACGAGCAGCAGCACGGCAACGGCGCCAGCTTGCTTGCGGGCCATCATCTTCGGTTCCGCCGTCCACATCAGGAAGGCGGAAACGTCATGGGCCATTTGCTCGGCGGTCGCCGGAGTGCCGTCATCGTATTCGATCAGGCCATCCTCGAGCTGCGGCGCCATTTGCACCCAGCCGGTGGGAAAGGCCATGTTCTCGTAGAGGAACTGGCCCGCCACCTCGGCTTCCTCGCCGGTGAAGCCCAGCAGGTAGGCGGAGATGTATTCCGCGCCGCCGATGCCCTTGAACAGCTGGTTGAGGCCAGTGCCGTAGGGGCCATGAAAACCCGCGCGAGCCTTCGCCATCAGCGAGAGGTCCGGGCCCATGCCATCGCCGCTCACCGTCGGGAAGTGGTCCGACGGCTTGGCTTCGCGGTCATCGTCCAGCTCGGGATCGAACACCGTGAAATTCTCGGCGGCATAGGCGCGCACCTCGTCTTCGGTGTAGCCCGGGCCACCGGGATCGGCCAGCGTGCGCAGCGGCACGTAGCGAAGGCCGTGGCACGAGGCGCAAACCTCGGTGTAGACCTTCAGACCGCGCTGAAGCTGCATCTGGTCATACTTGCCCATCGGGCCTTCGAACGAGAACTGGATGTCCTCGACATGGCCGTACTTGCTATCGCCACCGCCCGACGCCAGCGCCGCGCCGGCACCGAGGCCAAGCGACATCGCCGTGATCGCGGTGAGGGTGAGTTGCTTGATCATTCTCTTGATCCTTTCTCTACTCTCACTCAGCCGCCGAGCCGGAGGCTTCGGGGTAGTGGTGGTTGAAGTCATCTTCGATGGTCGCCGGCGGCGTCTTCGCCTTCTCGGTCCAGCCGAGAACCGGCAGGATGATAAAGAAGTAGGCGAACCAGTAGGCCGAAGCGATCAGCGAGATCCAGTCATACGGGAACTCGGTCGATTGCGCACCGACCCACATCAGCACCATGAAGTCGAGTGCCAGCATCCAGAACCAGAACTTGAACATCGGCCGGTAGGCCCCCGAACGAGTCTTCGACGTGTCGAGCCAGGGCGCCAGCGCGATCACCAGGATCGCACCGAACATCGCCAGCACACCGAAGAACTTCGCATCGACGATCCCGCCGGTGATGAAGCTCACCAGTTGCACCGCCCAGACATCGGCGGTGAAGGCGCGCAGGATCGCGTAGAACGGCAGGTAGTACCATTCCGGCACGATGTGCGCGGGGGTCGAGAGCGGGTTGGCCTCGATGTAGTTGTCGGGGTGGCCGAGGTAGTTGGGCATGAAGCCCACCACGGCGAAGAACACCAACAGAACCAGGGCGAGCGCGAACAGGTCCTTGATCACGAAGTAGGGCCAGAACGGCAACGTGTCTTTCTCGGCCTCTTCCTTCGAGCCTTTGCGCACGTCCACGCCGGTCGGGTTGTTGTTGCCCGTCGAGTGGAACGCCCAGATGTGAACGGCCACGAGGGCGACGAGCACGAAGGGCAGCAGGTAGTGCAGCGAGAAGAAGCGGTTCAGCGAGGCGTTGTCGACCGCCGGTCCGCCCAGCAGCCAGGTCTGGATCGACTCGCCGATGAACGGGATCGCGCCGAACAGGCCGGTGATCACCGTGGCGCCCCAGAACGACATCTGGCCCCAGGGCAGAACGTAGCCGAGGAAGCCCGTCGCCATCATCACGAGGTAGATCAGCATGCCGATGATCCAGGTCACCTCGCGCGGGCTCTTGTAGGAACCGTAGTAGAGGCCGCGGAAGATGTGGATGTAGACGGCGATGAAGAACAGCGACGCGCCGTTGGCATGCAGGTAGCGCAGCATGTGGCCGCCGTTCACGTCGCGCATGATGTGCTCGATGGACGCGAAGGCGAGATCGACGTGCGGGGTGTAGTGCATCACCAGGATGATCCCGGTGACGATCTGAAGCACCATCACGAAGGCCAGGACGATGCCCCAGATCCACCACCAATTGAGGTTCTTGGGGGTGGGGATCATCAGCGTGTCATACGCGAGCGCCACAACGGGAAGACGTTCGTGGAGCCACGTCGCAAACCGCGATTTCGGTTCGTAGTGGTCGTGCGGAATACCGGACATGTATTTCCTCCCTTAACCCAGCTTGATCGTCGTTTCGTCGAGGAACTCGGCGATCGGAATCGGCAGGTTCTCGGGCGCGGGGCCTTTGCGAATCCGGCCAGCGGCGTCGTAGTGCGAACCGTGGCAGGGGCAATACCAGCCATGGTAGTCGCCAGCGCCATTACCAAGCGGCACGCAGCCGAGGTGGGTGCAGACCCCCATCATCACCAGCCACTTGCCCTCAGCATCGAGGGTCCGGTTCGCGTCGGACGCGTCGGAATCGGCCGAGATGTTGGCATTGCGCGCATTCTGGTCGGGCAGAACAGAGACCTCGTCTTCACGGGCGTGTTCGATATCCTGTTCGCTGCGGTTGCGGATGAACACCGGCTTGCCACGCCATTTCACGGTGAGCTGGCTGCCTTCCGCGACGTCGGAAATGTCGACCCGGATCGAGCTCATCGCCCGCACGTCGGCCGAGGGGTTCATCTGGTTGACAAGCGGCCAGACGGCGGCCCCCGTCGCCACGACACCGGCCCCGCCGGTGGCGTAGTAGAGGAAATCCCTGCGGGTTCCCTTTTGATCGTCTGCGTGTGACACGAGATCCTCTCCCTTCTTGGGCCGCCTGGGCGGCCGACAGACCTCAGGCCACAGTTTCCCACAGCCCATTGCGCGGCTGTTTAGCGCGTCAAATTCTACCAGTCCAGCGGACATTCGCGCGCAGGGGGTGTAATCCGTGGGCCGGATCGTCGCAGACCCGCTGCCCCGGACGCACGAATGAGGACGCGCGCCGAAGAAAGTGCCGACTGGCGAATGCTCTGAAAACATGGCGAAACCATGTGGTGATGGCGCGGCTCGCGGGCCATCTCACCCTCACCCCATCGGTGCCGGAACGCCGAGGTTTCGGGCTGCGTATCGCCCTGCCCAAGCTCGGGGTTGGCTGCGCCGCGCGGTCGGGCGGCGGCGTAGAAGACCTCGGCTGGCTGGCGATGCTGGATGTCGGGATCCATGGCCCCCGGGTCGCGCTGGCGGACGCAGAAACCGTCAGGCGGGCGTGGTCGCCACCATGCTGGCGCGCGCGGCGAACACCGCGAACCAATCGTCCAGCGCGTCGCGCCCGGTGCGCCAGGACCGCGTGCCGTGGCGAAAATCGAGATAGGCCAGCGCGCAGCCGACCGAGATCACCCCGGCATCCAGCGGCCCGGCAAGATGGCTCATCCAGCGTTCGTTCAGCGCATCCAGCGCGTTTTCGATCTTGCCCCACTGGGCATCGATCCAGCCCTTGTCTTGCTTGTCGTCCGGGCGGCGGCCCTCATAGACCATCAGCACCGCAGCATCCATGATCCCGTCGCCTGTGGCCTCCAGCGTGAGCGTTTCCCAGAGGTGATTGTCGGGGTAGAACCGCCCCCCGGCGCGGGCGTCGAAATAGCGGGTGATCACCCGGCTGTCGTAGAGCGTGCAGCCTTCGGGGCGGATCAGCGCCGGGATCTTCTTCAGCGCATGCGCCGCCGTCGCTTCCGCCGCCGGCTCGGTCGGGCTGGTGGCCACCAGCACCAGTTCCACGTCGTCGGTTTGCCCCAACTCATGCAGCATCACCCGCACTTTGCGCGCGAACGGCGAGGCCGGGGAATAGACCAGCTTGAACATCTTCAGACCCTCCTCAGCCGCACCCGGCCCAGCGCCGTGGCGTCGATCTCCAGGCCGGGCCCGCCCGCACCGAAGCGGATCACCCGCCGCATCCGCCCAGTGGCGTTCACCTGCTCGGGTTCGCGCCGGGCCGTGAGACCCTCGGGCAACTCGTCGAACGCATCCTCGGCCCGCTGGTCGCGTCGTCCACGCTCAATGCTGCGGGCAACGGCAAAGCTGGCCAGCGCAACGGTGCCGTAGCGCAGGGCAAAGACAGTAATCGGGGCGAGGGGCAGCGGCATGTTACTCTCCTTTACATTCGCAGACTAGGCGGGCTTGTCGCCGCTGTCTACGGCCTTTGGTGCGTCTTCGGTCCATTGGCGCATCAGCGCCGAGAGCGCCTCCAGCTCCTGCCCCACGCCCGAGGCCACCGCTTCGGCGGCGCCAACCCGCGCCGCGTCCGGCTTGTTCTGGCCAAGCTTCCAGGTGCCCGAGACCTCCTCGATCAACAACCGCACCGGCACGACGGCCCGCATCATCCGGGCCCGCACGCCCGGATCCATCTTCGCGCCACGCCACGGTGCTTTCGGCGCAAGCCGCCGCTCGAACTCTGCCGACAGCGTGTCCAGCACCGCCTCCAGCCGCGCTTGCGGGATACGTTCGAGCGGTCCACGCAGGTGAACCGCCACGTAGTTCCAGGTGGGCACCTGGTCGGGCAGACCATACCAGTCGGGCGAAATGTAGCCATCGGGGCCGGACACGGCGAGCAGCGCCGGCAAGGGCTGCTCCAGCGCCGCGACGATCGGGTTTGAGCGCACGAGATGCAGCAGCGCCGCGCGCCCGTCCGGCTCAAGCACGAAGGGCACATGCGCGGCAAGCGGACCGACACTGCCATTGACGGTCAGCGTGCCGAATCCCCGCTCACGGGCAAAGTCGAGATTGGCCGCGTCTGGGCGGCCACGAAACGCCGGGTTCGGATGCATGTCGGGGTTCCCTACTCATACGCACGAAGTGCAGGAAACCAGAGCGGCGGCGCGACGTCTATGATTCGGCGCTGAGCTGCGCGCCGTCATGCCCGGCAATCCGCGCAGTAACGATCTGCCCCTCGGGTTGATCAACGCCAAACACCACCTCGGCAAACTGCGCCGTGCGCCCCATCCGCGGGTTTTCCATCAGCACCGGGTGCACGACGCCAACCTGCGCCTCCAGGTGTGCCACCACCCGCGCCTCGCCCGCCGCCCGCAGGCGCGCCGCCCGCTCTTTGATCGCACTACCATGCACCTGCGGCATCCGCGCCGCCGGCGTGCCCTGCCGGGGCGAATAGGGGAACACATGCAGCCAGGTCAGACCGCACTCCTCCACCAGACGCAGCGAGTTCTCGAAATGCGCCTCGGTCTCGGTCGGGAAGCCGGCAATGATATCGGCGCCGAAGGTGATATCGGGGCGCAGCCGCCGCGCTTCCTGCGCAAAGGCGATCGCGTCGCCGCGCGAGTGGCGCCGCTTCATCCGCTTCAGGATCAGGTTGTCGCCATGTTGCAGGCTCAGGTGCAGATGCGGCATCAGGCGCGGCTCGGTGGCGATCGCCTGCATCAGGTTTTCGTCCGCCTCGATGCTGTCGATCGAGGAAATGCGCAACCGGGCAAGATCGGGCACCAACTTCAGAATCCGCATCACGAGATCGCCGAGACGCGGCGCGCCCGGCAGATCGGCGCCCCAGCTCGTAAGGTCCACCCCCGTCAACACCACCTCGTTGTAGCCGGTTTCGACCAGCCGCTTGATCTGGTCCACCACCACCCCCGCCGGCACCGAGCGCGAATTGCCCCGGCCGAAGGGAATGATGCAGAAGGTGCAGCGATGATCGCAGCCGTTCTGCACCTGCACATAGGCGCGCGAGCGCGTGCCGAACCCGTCGATCAGGTGGCCCGCCGTTTCGGTGACCGACATGATATCGTCCACCCGTACCGTTTCGGTGGCATCCATCAGCCCGGCCCAGGTCGCGGGCTGCATCTTTTCGCCATTGCCGATCACGGCATCGACCTCGGCCATGCCCGCGAAGGTCTCGGGTTCGGTCTGCGCCGCGCAGCCGGTGACGATCAGCTTCGCGCCGGGGTTTTCGCGCCGCAGCCGGCGGATTTCCTGCCGCGCCTTGCGCACCGCCTCGGCGGTGACGGCGCAGGTGTTGACCACTACGGCGCCCTCCACGCCCGCCTCCGCCGCGAGCGCCTTCATCGCCTCGGTCTCATAGGCGTTCAGGCGACAGCCGAGCGTCGCAAAAATGGGAGGCTTCGCCGCCATCAGAGCCCGTCCAGAAAGTCCTGCGGCAGCACCGCGTCAAACACATGCGCGGTCGGCCCGGTCATCCACACGCCATCCTCGCGCCAGTCAAGCTCAAGCCAGCCGCCATCGACCTCCATGCGCACCTTGCGCTCGGTCAGGCCGCGTTCCGCTGCGGCCACCGCCGTGGCGCAGGCGCCTGAGCCACAGGCCAGCGTGATCCCGGTGCCGCGCTCCCAGACCCGCATACGGATCTCGCCGCGCGAACGCACTTCGGCAAACTCGACGTTGGTGCGCTGGGGAAACAGCGGATCGTGCTCCACGCGCCGCCCGATCCCGGCCACGTCGACCGCCTCGGCATCTTCGACGAAAAACACCGCATGCGGATTGCCCATGCCCACCGCCACCGGGTCGCCCTCCAGCGGCAGGTGCCGGGTGTCGGCCGCGTGCGCCAGCGGCAGCTCGCGCCAGTCGGTCTGCGGCAGTCCCATGTTCACATGCACTGCGCCGTCGATCAGGGCGGCTTCCAGCACGCCGCGCTCGGTGCGGATGGTGAGCCGGTCGCGCCCCGTCTGATCCATCATGTAGCGCGCGACGCAGCGCGTGGCGTTGCCGCAAGCCCCGGCGACTGAGCCGTCGGCGTTCCAGAAATAAAGGTCGATATCGGCCACGTCCGAGCTGCGGATTTCGGCGAGCTGATCAAAGCCCACACCCCGGTGCCGGTCGCCCAAAGCGCGTGCCAGCGGCTCGGTCACAACACTGCCCCGCCCCCGTGAATCGATGATCACGAAGTCATTGCCAGCCCCATGCCATTTCATGAAGGCAAGGCCAGTATCGGCGCGGGTGGTGCTCATGGCGCGCATATACGCCGGCCGGAGCCGTTTTGCCAGTCACGAGACGCACACCTGCCTGCCCCGGCAGCCTCCCGCGCGCATGCTGTTCACCCGCGCGCCGCACCCAGCCGGGACAAACCGAGTTTTTCCGGTTTTTGGTCTTGACCCGCTCCGGGGACGACGATACTCACCGCTCCGCAGTGGGCCGTTAGCTCAGTTGGTAGAGCAACTGACTTTTAATCAGTGGGTCGCAGGTTCGAATCCTGCACGGCTCACCACTGAAACTCCGGGATACCAACGACTTGTCAGGGTCAGGCCGCCTCGAACGAGGTTTGCCGCACAGGCCCGGACGCGGGTCAGGCGCGCCTCGCGTTGCCGGCCTGCCCCGCGATCTCCCCGCCGGTTACCGCAGTCGCAGGTTCGTGTCGGCGTCGAAGAAGAAGGCATGGTCCGGGGCGAAATCGACAAACACCTCCGTGCCCTCGTCAATCGGGTCGTCGCCCTTGATCTCGACCACGATCCGTTCCCCGGTCGGGGTGCGCAGGTAGTCATAAGCGACGCCGCCGAGTCGCTCGCGGATCTCGACGGTAATCGGTGAGGCGGCGTGACGCACACCCAGATCCTGCGGCCGCAACCCGACAATCACGCGCTTGCCCTCGGCCGGAAGCGCCACGGTGGTTTCGATCTCGCGGTCGCCCAGCGCGCCGACCCGCACCTTGCCCGCACCCGCGACCGTGGCGGTGAGGAAGTTCATGCTCGGCGAGCCGATGAACCCGGCGACGAACACGTTGTCGGGGTCCTGGTAAAGCTGCATCGGGCTGCCGACCTGTTCGATCCTGCCGTCGCGCAACACCACGATCTTGTCGGCCAGCGTCATCGCCTCGACCTGGTCATGGGTGACATAGATCATCGTGTTGCCAAGCCGCTCGTGCAGCCGCGAGATCTCGACCCGCATCTCGACCCGCAGTTCGGCGTCGAGATTCGAGAGCGGCTCGTCGAACAGGAACACGTCCGGCCCCCGGGTAATCGCCCGGCCGATCGCGACGCGCTGGCGCTGGCCCCCCGACAGCGCTTTGGGCTTGCGCTTGAGATAGGGTTCGAGCTGCAGGATCGCGGCCGCGCGGGCCACCTTTTCGCGGACGTCCTGCTTCGGCACGCCGGTCATCTTGAGGCCGAAGCCCATGTTTTCTTCCACCGTCATGTGCGGGTAGAGCGCGTAGGTCTGAAACACCATCGCCACGCCACGCTCGGAAGCGTCGGCGCGGGTCACGTCACGGTCACCGATCGAGATCTTGCCTTCCGTGGTTTCCTCGAGCCCCGCGATCATGCGCAGCAGGGTGGATTTTCCGCAGCCGGACGGGCCGACGAACACGCAAAACTCGCCGTCTTCGATGTCGAGGTCGACCCCGTGGATCACCTCGACATCGCCGAATCGCTTCACGGCCTTTTCCAGAGTGACACCAGACATGTATTTCCTCCCTGTTCAGTCGGGGAACTGCCACTGGGTGGCCTCTTCGCCGATCTTTTCCGCGGTCGCGAGAAGGGGTTTGTGAAACTCTTCCAACCCTTCAAGCGTATGACGTGTGGTCGATGTGGCAACCGACAGGGCGCCGATGACCCGCCCATTGGTGTTCAGGATCGGAGCCGCGATCGAGATGATGCCATGTTCGTGTTCCTGCCGGTCGTAGGCGATGCCGTCCTTGCGCACCTGTTCAAGTTCGGTGACGAGGCTCTCGCGCGAGGTGTGCGTCGAATCCGTGTACCGGTGGTAGCTCTGCTGCAAGAGGGCCAGCTCGAGCCGTTTCGGCGACAGGAAGGCCAGCATCGCCTTGCCCACGCCGGTGCAATAGGCAGGCGCGACCTGGCCCACCTGCGCGAGCGTATCGAATTGCTGCGTCGCCTTGAGCTTGTCGACGAACAGCACGTGGCCGTTGTCGAGCTGCGCGAGATGGACCGACTCGCCCACCGTCGCGGCAAGAGCCTCGATGTGTTTGCGCGCGATCGGGGCCAGCGACGCGTTTTTCCACGCCGCGTGGGCAAGCCGCATCAGCCGGGCGCCGAGCCAGTAGGTGCCATCGTCGTTGTAGGCCAGCATGTTCTGACTCGTGAGTGTCTGGAGGAAGCGGTAGAGCGTTGCCTTCGGGTAGGGCGAGAGCTCCAGGAGTTCGGAAAACCGCACTGGGCGGCCGAATTTTGCCACGCAATCGAGAACTTCCAAGGCCTTGCCGACGGTCCCGTCGGCGCGCACCTGCGTATTTATCATTTCACCTCCCGCCGCCTCGCCTGCACATGCGATGCGAGACTATTGACATGTTTAGCGCCAAGGTTCAGGGTTTTCAATAGTTGGAAACGGGTATCATTATTTGAAACCGTGACTCAGCGACCAGATGCAATGCATAAGGGAGGAAACCATGCGTTCAATGCTCACCCTGTCGATTTCGGCCGCCGCCGTGATCGCCGCCACCGGAAGCTTCGCCGGCACCGTCAAGTACTACGGCGACTTCGACCCGACGCCCCTTGAAGCCATGCAAGCGGTCATCACGGCTTTTGAAGAAGCCAACCCCGACATCAAGATCGAATTCCAGAACTTCGACCATGAAGGCTACAAGACCTCGATCCGTAACTTCCTGACCGCGGAAGCCCCGGACCTCGCGAACTGGTACGCCGGCAACCGGATGGCTCCCTTTGTGAATTCGGGCCAGTTCATGGATATCTCGGATGTCTGGGAAGAGCACGGGCTGAAGGACTCGCTGGCCTCGGCGCTGCCCTCGATGACCATCGACGGCAAGCAGTGGGGCGTACCCTATACCTACTACCAGTGGGGCATCTACTACAACAAAGAGGCCTACGCGGCGGCTGGCGTGGAAGTGCCCGCAACCTACGACGAGTTCGTCGCCAACTGCGCCGTATTCAAGGAAGCCGGCATCGACTGCCTGACCACCGGCACCAAGGCGCTGTGGCCCGGAGCCGGCATCTTCGACTACATGAACCTGCGCACCAACGGCTACGAGTTCCACATGGATCTGGCCAACGGCAAGGTTGCCTGGACCGACGACCGCGTCCGCGCGACCTTCGCCGAGTGGGCAAAGCTGGTTGAGCCGGGCTACATCACCGAGAACCACGCCGCGCTTGACTGGCAGGACGCCGCGTCGCAACTCGTCCAGGGCACGGCCGCCAACTACGTGATGGGCAACTTCGCCGTCGCCGTCTTCAAGCAAGGCGGGATGACGAACGACACCCTCGGCTTCATGCCGTTCCCGGTGATCAACCCGGACGTGCCGCGCGCCGAAGAAGCGCCGACTGACACCGTGCACATCCCGTCGGGCGCCACCAACGTCGAAGACGCCAAGAAGTTCCTGGCTTTCCTGGCCTCGGCCGAAGCGCAGACGCTGGTCAACCGGATCAACGGTCAGCTGCCGATCAACAAGGACGCCGAAGTGGCCTCCGATGACCCGTTCATCATGGCCGGCTTCGAACTTCTGTCGACCACCCCGGGCGGCATCGCGCAGTTCTTCGACCGCGACGCTCCAGCCGAGATGGCCAAGATCGGCATGGAAGGCTTCCAGCAGTTCATGGTTCAGCCCGAAAAGCTCGACGCGATCCTTGAGCGCCTCGAGAAGGCCCGTCAGCGGATCTACGAATAACAGACCCGCGTGTGTGGCCGGAGCTCCCGGCCACACACAGCATTTGGCCGCCGCGCAACCCGTGGCGGCCAAACGAAAAACGACAACACACACGGAAGGGGTGCCCCCATGAGCCTCGCAAGCACGGAAACCCGCTCCCGGTCGTGGTGGAGCGAGCACCAGCAGGGACTCACCCCCTACATATTCCTGATCCCAGGCGTCCTCTTTTTCCTCGTCTACGTCATCATCCCGATCTTCCAGAGCTTCTGGCTCTCGGGCTTCGACTGGGACGGTCTGGGCGAGAAGACATGGATCGGCGCCGCCAACTATCGCGAGCTGATTGACGATGACGCCTTTTACACGTCGCTCAAGAACAACGTGATCTGGCTCCTGCTTTACATGCTCGCAGTGCCCGCAGGCCTGTTCATCGCCATTTTTCTCAACCAGAAAGTGATGGGGATCCGGGTCTACAAATCGCTCTTCTTCTTCCCCTTCGTGATCAGCCAGGTCGTCGTCGGCCTGATCTTTGCCTGGTTCTACGCCCCCAATTTCGGCCTGTTCTACATGCTGATCGAATGGGCGACCGGTAAAGGCATCGCCGTGCTGGCCGACCCGGACCTGGTGACCTATGGCATCATCGCCGCCGGTCTCTGGCCGCAGATCGCCTATTGCATGATCCTGTTTCTCACCGGGCTCAACGCGGTGGACCCCGAGCAGATCGAGGCCGCCCGCCTCGACAACGCCAAGGGCTTCAAGATGCTTTGGTACGTGATCCTGCCGCAACTGCGCCCCGCCACCTTCCTGGCGGTGGTGGTCACGGTGATCGGCGCGCTGCGCTCGTTCGACCTGGTGTCGATCATGACCGATGGCGGACCGTTCGGCTCGTCGCGCGTGCTCAGCTTCTACATGTATGAGCAGGCGCTTTCCGAATACGGCTACCGGATGGGCTACGGCGCCTCGATCGCCGTCATCCTGTTCCTCATCATGATGGTCTTCATCTCCGGCTTCGTCTGGAAGATGATCGACGACGAACGCAAGGGGAATTGACATGTTTCCGCGTCCAATCGAACAACAATCGCGCGCCATCCGGATCGGCTACCAGGTCGCGCTGCCGATCGCCCTCATCCTCTGGCTCCTGCCGTTGATCGGCGTGGCCATCACCTCGGTGAAGCCCGCGTCCGACCTTGCCTCGGGCAACTATTTCGGGCTGCCGAGCTACTTGGCCTTTTCCAACTACGCCGACGTGTTCACCGGCTCGCCCATCGGTCACTACATCTTGAACTCGTTCAAGGTGACGATCCCGACGGTGATTGGCACGCTGGTGCTCAGCTGCCTCACCGGGTTTGCGCTGGGCATCTACAAGTTCCGCGCCAACATCTGGGTCTTCTTCATGTTCGTGGCCGGCAACTTCGTGCCATTCCAGATCCTGATGGTGCCGGTGCGCGACCTGACGGTGAACTTCGGCCTCTACAACACCACCACCGGCCTCGCGCTCTTCCACATCGCGTTCCAGACCGGGTTCTGCACGCTGTTCATGCGCAACTTCATCCGCGCCCTGCCCCGGGAGTTGATCGAGGCGGCACGGGTCGAGGGGGTGAGCGAGGTCCGGATCTTCTGGTACGTGGTGCTGCCGCTGATGAAACCGGCAATCGCGGCGCTTGCGGTGCTGATCTTCACCTTCATCTGGAACGACTACTTCTGGGCCACCGTGCTGACCACCTCGGCCAGCACCCAGCCCGTCACCGCCGGCCTCTACTCGCTGAACGGCCAGTGGATCGCGCAGTGGCAGCTGGTCTCGGCCGGAGCCATCGTCGCCGCGATGCCGCCGGTGCTGATGTTCTTCCTGATGCAGCGCCACTTCATCGCCGGCCTCACCCTCGGGGCGGTGAAATGATCCGAACCTGGCGACTGGACGCGCCGGGACAGACATTGGCTCTCGGCGCCCGGCACGATCATCTCGCCGAGGTGATCTACTGGGGTCCGAGGCTGCCCGACGATGAGAGCCTCGACGTTCTCTGCGCGGCCCACGCGATCGACGTGACCGGCGGGATGCTCGACATCAACCCCGAGCTGTCGATCTGCCCGCAAGCCAGCCGGACGTTTCCCGGCCAGCCCGGGCTGGACCTGCGCGCCGCCGACGGCGCGCGCCTCGTGCCCACCTTCCGTTTTGACAGCGCACAGGAAACGCCCGGCCGCCTCACGCTGGTCTACCGCGATACGACCGGCACGCTCAGCTACACCGCCCGCTTCGCCATCGACGCCGGGACCGAGGTGATCGAGATGCAGGCGCAGCTCGACAGCGCCACCCCGATGCGGCTCGACTGGCTCGCCGCGCCGGTCCTGCCCGCACCCCAGCTGTCGGACGAGATGATTGACTTCGCCGGGCGTTGGTGCGGCGAGTTCCAGGTGAACCGCACAGCGTGGTCGCCCGGCATCCGAGCGCGCGACAATCGCACCGGGCGCTCCGGGCATGAGCATTTCCCGGGCCTGATCGTGCCGTGCCGGGGCGCGACCAATGCGCAAGGCGCGGCCTATGCCTTTCACTATGGCTGGTCGGGCGGGCACCGGATGGTGGCCGAAGAGCTGCCGGACGGGCGGCGCCAGATCCAGTTCGGCCACGCGACGCAGACCGAAACCGAAGCCCGGACCCGGTTCGAGACCGCGCCGCTCTACGCGGTGTTTTCCGACACCGGCATCAACGGCTGCGCGGTCGCCTTCCAGCGCCACCTGCGCGACAGAATCGTCACCTGGCCCAAGCCGGAGACCCCACGCCCGGTGCACTACAATTGCTGGGAAGCGGTGTATTTCGACCACAACCTGCCGGAGCTGAAAGACATCGCCACCCGCGCCGCGGCATTGGGCGCGGAGCGGTTCGTGCTCGATGACGGATGGTTCGGCGCCCGGGACGACGACACCACCTCGCTCGGCGACTGGGTGATCGACCGGCGCAAATATCCCGATGGGCTGGCGCCGCTGATTGCGCATGTGCACAGCCTCGCGATGAGCTTCGGGATCTGGTTCGAACCCGAAATGGTCAATCCCGAGTCCAACGTGTTCCGGGCCCATCCCGATTGGGCGCTCGGCGCCGAAGACCAGATTCTCGGCCGCCAGCAGATGGTCCTGAACATGGCCTTGCCCGAGGTTCGCGACTATCTGTTTGACCATATCGGCGCGGTGCTGAGCGACAACGCGATCGACTACATCAAGTGGGACCACAACCGCGTTCTGCCGATAGCCGACGCGGACCAGACCCGTGGCACCTATGCGCTGCTCGACCGGCTGCGCGCCGCCTTTGGCGATGTCGAGATCGAAAGCTGCGCCTCGGGCGGCGGGCGGATTGATTTCGGCATCCTGGGCCGCACCCAGCGGGTCTGGCTTTCGGATTCCAACGACGCGCTTGAGCGGCTGAAGATCCAGCACAACGCCGCGCTGTTCCTGCCCGCCGCCGTCACCGGCAGCCACGTCGGCCCGCGCCAGAGCCACACCTCGGGCCGGGTGCTCGATATCCGCCTGCGCGCCTGGGTCGCCGCGCAGCGCCACATGGGGTTCGAGATGGACCCGCGCGAGCTGACCGAGGACGAAGCGCGGGTGCTCACCGAGGTCACCGCCTGGTGGAAGGCCAACCGCGCCTGGATGATGCGCGCCGATATCCTGCGGCTCGACAGCGCCGACCCGAGCGTGATCGCCGAACAGCAGCTTGCCGAGGATGGCGGGCGGTTCGTGGTCTTTGCCGGCCATGCCGACACCTCGCCGCAGATCGCCCCCCGCCCGCTGCGGCTGACCCGTCTCGCGCCGGAGGCAATGTATCGCGTGCACCTGGTAAACCGCGCCGACGCCCCCGGCCTCTCGCGCGGCACGCCGCTCCTGAAAGCGGGCGACGCCACCCTGTCGGGGCAATACCTCATGACCCACGGGCTCACCCTGCCGTGGCACTTTCCGGGCACGATGTGGGTCGTTGAAGGAGTGCGCGCATGACCGACCAGCTCGATTTCGCCGATCACCCGCACCGGCGCTACAACCCGCTCAAAGGCGAATGGGTCCTGGTTTCGCCGCATCGCAACAAGCGGCCCTGGCAGGGCCAGACCGAGCCTGCGGCGCGCACCGCGAAGCCCGCGCATGACCCCGGCTGTTACCTGTGCGCCGGCAACACGCGGGCGAACGGCGAGGTGAACCCCGACTATTCGGGGCCCTACGTGTTCGACAACGATTTTCCGGCCCTGCTCAAGGATACACCCAAGCGCAGCAGTCGCGGTGACCCGCTCTTCCAGGCGGAAACCGTCCGTGGTGCTGCGCGGGTGATCTGCTTTTCCGAACGCCATGACCTGACATTGCCGCAGATGTCGCGCCCGGCGATCCGCCGGGTGATCGACCTCTGGGCCGATCAGTTGGAAGACCTTGGCAAGACCTACGACTGGGTCGCCATTTTCGAGAACAAGGGCGCGGTGATGGGCTGCTCGAACCCGCACCCGCACGGCCAGATCTGGGCCTCGGACTTTCTTCCCAACGAGGTGGTGCGCGAGGACCAGACCCAGGCCCAATACCTCGCCGAGCACGGGCAAACCCTGCTGGTCGCCTACGGCGAGCGGGAAGCCAAGCTCGGCACGCGCATTGTGGTGCAAAACGACCACTGGATCGCGGTCGTGCCCTACTGGGCGGTCTGGCCGTTTGAAACGCTTGTGCTCCCGCGCCGCCACGTGTTGCGGCTGACAGACCTGAGCGCGGACGAGCGCGACGCCTTGGCCGACCTGCTCAAGCGGCTTTGCACGCGTTACGACAACCTGTTCCAGACGGAGTTTCCCTACACGATGGGCTGGCACGGCGCGCCATTGACGGCGGGCGACCACGCCCACTGGCAGCTGCACGCGCATTTCTACCCGCCGCTGCTGCGGTCGGCCACGGTGCGCAAATTCATGGTCGGCTACGAAATGCTTGCAGAGGCCCAGCGCGACCTCACCGCCGAGACAGTGGCAGAGCAGTTGCGCGATCTGTCGGAGGTTCACTACACGCAACAGGCGGAGGGGTGACAATGGTCACGACCACCGAGAACGACCTGAAATTGCGGGCGGCCCGCGCCTTCGAGGCCAAGTTCGCCACCGCGCCCGACGTGGTGGCCTTCGCCCCCGGACGGGTGAACCTGCTTGGCGAACACACCGACTACAACGGCGGCTTCGTTCTGCCGATGCCGCTCGGGCTGGGCATCGCGATCGCGGTCGGTCTGGGGGAAGCGCCGGGCACTGTGCGGATTGTGAGCGACAATTTCGACGGCGACGACCTGCGCCAGATTGGCGAAAGCGCCACCGGCGCGTGGAGCGACTATGTGCTCGGCAGCTTCAAGGCGATCGCACAACGCGAGATATCCGAGACCGGCGTGCGCGCCCTGATCACCGGCAACTTGCCGGTCGGCGCCGGGCTGTCCAGTTCGGCCGCCGTCGAGGTGTGCACGCTGCGCGCGGCCGGCACCCTGTTTGCCGAAGATGCCGACCCGATTGCGGTCGCCAGGATGGCCCGGGCCGTCGAGAACGGGTTCGTCGGCATGCCATGCGGGATCATGGACCAGTTCGCGGTCTCGGTCGGCAGCCCCGGCGAAGCGCTGTTCCTCGATACCCGCAGGCTCGAACACAGGCCCGCGCCGTTGCCCGAAGGCTTCAAGTTCGCGGTGATCGATTCCGGCGTGAGCCATAAGCTTACGGATGACGGCTACGCCACCCGTGTGGCCGAATGCAACGCCGCCTGCGCGGCGCTTGGGGTGGAGCTGCTGAGCGATCTTTCCCTGGCCGACCTCGACCGTGTCGCGCGACTCGACGCCCCGCTCGACCGGCGCGCGCGCCACATTGTCACCGAAAACCAGCGCGTGCTTGATGGCGCGGCGGCGCTTACGCGGGGCGACGCGGCGCGGTTTGGCGAGCTGATGATCGCCAGCCACGCCTCGCAGCGCGATGACTACGAGGTATCGGTTCCCGAGGTTGATGCATTGGTCGAAGGTGCTCTGGCGCGCGGTGCCCTGGGCGCCCGGCTCACCGGCGGCGGCTTTGGCGGGTCGATCGTGGCGCTGGTTGCCGACGACCGCGTCGATGCACTGTGCGAGCGGCTCGCCAGCGCGTTTCCGTCGTCGCGGCTGCTTGCGATCACATGACTACCGCCGCGTCGGGACAGCCCGGCGCGCCTCAATCCCGTGGCGCTCCGTCCGGTGAAAGGACCGAACCGATGACCAGGATCCAGCGCAGCGCCGCCCGCCCTGGCTGGCCCGACAGCGACGGGCTCACGGTGGCGCGGCGCGCGGATGATGGCCGCGAAGGTCTTCGATCAACCCGCGCGAACCCAGTCGCCGTTTCCGCTTTCGAGGCCGGCCTTGACGGGCCGACCCCGCATCAAGTGAAGGAATGATCAGATGAAACGTACCCTCGGCTGCTGCTACTACCCCGAACACTGGCCGCACGACCTTTGGCGGGACGACGCCCGCAGGATGGCCGAGGCCGGGCTTAGCTGGGTCCGGATCGGCGAGTTCGCTTGGTCCAGGCTGGAACCGACCCCGGGAACGTATCAATTCGACTGGCTCGACGATGCGATCGAGACCTTGGGCGCGGCCGGGCTGAAGGTGGTGCTCGGCACCCCCACCGCCACGCCGCCGCGCTGGATGCTCGACCGCCACCCCGACATGCTCGCGGTCGATGCCGAGGGGCGCCCACGCGGCTTCGGTTCGCGCCGCCACTACGACTTCAGCCACGAAGGCTTCAAGACGGAATGCGCGCGGATCGTCACTGCACTGGCGAAGCGCTATGGGCAGAACCCCCACGTGGCCGCCTGGCAGACCGACAACGAATATGGCTGCCACGACACGGTGATTTCCTACGCCAAGGCGGCACGTGATGCGTTTCGCGGCTGGCTGCGCGCGCGGTACCCGGGGCCCGGCAACGACGGCGATATCGAGGCGTTGAACCGCGCCTGGGGCAACGTCTTCTGGTCGATGGAATACGCCGATTTCGACGAGATCGAGCTGCCGAACCTCACCGTAACAGAGCCTAATCCTGCCCAAAGTCTGGATTTCCGCCGTTTCAGCTCGGACCAGGTCGCCACTTTCAACGCGCTGCAAACCGATATCATCCGCGCCCATTCCAACGCGCCGATCGCGCATAATTACATGGGCAAGGAAACCCGGTTTGACCATTTCGCGGTCGGCGCCGACCTCGATATCGCGAGCTGGGACAGCTATCCTCTGGGCTTTCTCGAAGACCGGATCGAGCGCGAGGGCGCCTACAAACGCCGCTTCGCGCGCCAGGGCGACGCCGATTTCCAGGCCTTCCATCACGACCTGTATCGCGCCGTGGGGCGAGGCCGGATGTGGGTGATGGAGCAGCAGCCGGGGCCGGTGAACTGGGCGCCGTTCAACCCGTTGCCCCTGCCCGGCATGGTTCGGCTCTGGAGTTGGGAGGCGTTTGCGCATGGCGCCGAGGTGGTGAGCTATTTCCGGTGGCGTCAGGCGCCGATGGCGCAGGAGCAGATGCATTCCGGTCTGCTCAGGCCCGACAGCGCCGAGGCGCCGGGGCTGGAGGAAGCCCGGCAAGTGGCCGCCGAGATCGCCGAGGCGCCCGAGGTCGCGCCCGGCCAGGCCCCCGTGGCGATCCTGTTCGACTACGATGCCGATTTCGCCTGGACGGTGCAGCCGCACGGGCGTGGGCTCGACTATTTCTGGCTGGTCTTCGACACCTACCGCGCCCTGCGCGCGCTGGGCCAGTCCGTCGACATCCTGCCGCCTGACACGCGCGATTTTTCGGGCTACCGGATCATTGCCGTTCCCGGGATGATGCATATGCCTGACGACCTGAAGGCGTCGCTGACCGCGTCCGAGGCGACGGTAGTGATCGGGCCGCGAAGCGGAGCGCGAGATCGTTCCATGCGCATCCCCGACCCGTTGCCGCCGGCGATCCCCGGCCTGGATGTCACCGTTGCCCGAGTGGAAAGCCTGCGCCAGGACACGCCGGTCACGCTCAAAAGCGGCGGCAAGATCATCGGGTATCGTGAAATCCTCGAAGGCTCGGCGCGGGTTCTCGAGACCACCGAGGCCGGGGAATCCGTGCTTGTTGCCGCCGGCAATCTCCACTACCTCGGCGGCTGGCTCGATCAGGACGCAGCCCGGCGGGTGTTTGCCCGACTCTGTCAGGCGCACGGGCTGGAGACACTTGATCTCCCCGATGGCGTGCGCTGCCGCGACACGGCCACCGAACGGTTCTGGTTCAACTACGACACCGAAGCGCACGAGGTATCCGGCCGATTGCTTGCCCCGATCTCGGTGCTGCGCGAAGCCCGCAATTCCTGAGAGAAAGCGCGCGCGTGTCTCGCCGCTGCGGAGCGCCTTGGGGAAAGAAGCCCGTTGACAGGGGCCCATATATTTAACATGTTAAGTATATGGCGCGCCGAGCTTGCAGCACGCGCCCTTCGGGTAACACACAAGGACAGACATGAGCGCACTCGACCAGAACATCGCCCGCGCCGCCGCATATACCGCGCGCTTTCGCGAGCACGGGGTGATGAACCACATCGGCGGCCAGTCCGTCCCCGCCGCCTCGGGCGCGACCTTCGACAGCCTCTCGCCGGTCGATCTCTCGGTGCTCGCCCCCATCGCCAGGGGCGGGGCCGAAGATATCGACCGCGCCGCCGCCGCCGCGAAAGCCGCCTTCACGACCTGGTCGAAGCTGCCCGGGGCCGAGCGGCGCAAGATCCTGATCAATGTGGCCGAGGCCATCGAGGCGCGCGCGGAGGAGATCGCCTTCACCGAATGCGTCGACACCGGCCAGGCCCTGCGCTTCATGTCGAAGGCCGCGATCCGGGGGGCGGCCAACTTTCGCTTCTTCGCCGATCAGGCGCCGGCAGCGGAAGACGGCCAGAGCTTGCGCACGCCGACGCAGATGAACGTGACCTCGCGCCGCCCGATCGGCCCGGTCGGGGTGATCACGCCCTGGAACACCCCCTTCATGCTTTCGACCTGGAAGATCGCCCCGGCGCTCGCGGCGGGCTGCACGGTGGTGCACAAGCCGGCCGAATTCAGCCCGATGACGGCCAAGCTGCTGGTGGAGATCGCCGAGAGCGCGGGCCTGCCGCCCGGTGTGCTGAACGTGGTCAACGGCTTTGGCGAGGACGCGGGCAAGCGCCTCACCGAGCACCCCGACATCAAGGCGATCGCCTTTGTCGGCGAGAGCCGCACCGGCAGCATGATCATGGCCCAAGGCGCGGCCACCCTGAAGCGCGTGCATTTCGAGCTTGGCGGCAAGAACCCGGTGATCGTGTTCGATGATGCCGACCTAGATCAGGCCGTCGATGCCGCCACCTTCATGATCTACTCGCTGAATGGCGAGCGCTGCACCTCGTCCTCGCGCCTCTTGGTGCAGGACACGATCTACGACGATTTCACCGCCCGCGTCGCCGAGGTGGCGAACGCTATCAAAGTCGGCCACCCGCTCGACCCCGAGACGGTGGTTGGCCCGCTGATCCACCCCGAACACGAGGAAAAGGTGCTCTCCTACATCGACATGGCGCGCCAGCAGGGCGCAACGATCGCCGCCGGTGGCGAGAAGCTGGGCAAGCAGGGCTGCTACATCCGGCCGACCCTGTTCACCAACGCCACCAATGACATGGCCGTGGCGCAGGAAGAGATCTTCGGCCCGGTGCTCACCGCGATCCCCTTCGCGGATGAGGCCGACGCGCTCGCGCTCGCCAACGGCGTGCAATACGGCCTCGCCGCCTATCTTTGGACCAACGATTTGGCCCGCACGATGCGGATGACCGACGCGCTTGAGGCGGGTATGATCTGGGTGAATTCGGAAAACATCCGCCACCTGCCCACGCCCTTCGGCGGGGTGAAATCCAGCGGAATCGGGCGCGACGGCGGCGACTGGTCGTTTGATTTCTACATGGAAACCGTCAATGTCAGCTTCCCCCGGGCGGCCCACAAGACCCCCAGGCTCGGCGGCTGACACCCCGCGACCGACCACAGGAGAAACCCATGGGTGAAATCGTACTCGCCGCCAAGATGACCCACGTGCCGACCTTGCAGATGTCGGAGCAGGACGGGCCGATCAAGGGCAAGCGCCAAGCCGCCATCGATGGCCATCTGGAAATCGCCCGCCGGGCCAAGGCGCTTGGCGTCGATACCGTGGTGATCTGCGACACCCATTGGCTCGTCAACGCGGGCTTCCACATCAACGCCAACGCGCACTTCAAGGGGCTGCTCACGTCGTCCGAGTTCCCCCAGTTCATCCGCGACATGCCCTATGATCATCGCGGCAACCCCGCGCTCGGAGACGCGATTGCCGCGCAGGCCAGTGCGCTCGGCGTCTACACGCTGGCCCACCACCTCGACAGCCTCGATCTGGAATACGGCACCCTCGTGCCGATGCACTTCATGAGCCGCGCGCATGAGATGAAAGTGGTGTCGGTCGCCGCCTTCTGCACCGTGCATGACCACGACGAGAGCCGCATAATCGGCGAGGCGATCCGCGCGGCGGTGGAGCAAAGCGACAGCAAGGTGCTGCTCGTCGCCTCCGGCTCGCTCTCGCACAAGATCTGGTCGAACAAGGACTACGCCCCCAACAACGGCACCTTCACGATCAGCTCGGAGTTCAACCGCCAGGTCGATCTGATGGTGCTCGAGATGTGGAAGCGGGGCGACCACGCCACCTTCCTGAAGATGCTGGGCGACTACGCCATCCATTGCTCGGGCGAAGGTGCGATGCACGATACCGCCATGCTCTACGGTGCGCTTGGCTGGGACAGCTACCGCGGCAAATGCGAGGTGGTGACCGAGTATTTCCCCTCGTCCGGCACCGGGCAGGTCAACGTGATCTTCCCGGTCCAATGACGGCCCGTCCGCTTCCCCCCCGCCTCGCCGCCTTCCACGCTGCGGGCCGCGACCGTATCGGCGTGGTCACCGAGACCGGTATCGTCGATATCACCGACGCCTGTCCCTATCAGGGCCTGAAAGAGGTGGTGGAAGCCGGGGCGCTCGGCGAGATGATCGCGGCTGCCGAGGGGGGCGCGCCCGACTTCACCGAACGTGAGGTGCGTTACCTCATCCCCATCGCCAACCCCGAGAAAATCATCTGCGTCGGCGTCAATTTCCCCGACCGCAACGCGGAGTACAAAGACGGGCAGGCGGCGCCTGGCAAGCCCTCGCTGTTCATCCGCTTCGCGCGCAGCTTCGTGGGCCATGGGCAAAACCTTGTGCGCCCGCCGGAAAGTGAGCAGCTCGACTACGAGGGCGAGGTGGTGATCGTGATCGGCAAGGTGGGCCGGCGCATCCCGCGCGAGGCCGCCTACGACCACATCGCGGCAATCACGCTGGCCAACGAGGGCACGATCCGCGACTGGGTGCGCCACGCCAAGTTCAACGTCACCCAAGGCAAGAACTGGGACAAATCCGGCTCGATCGGCCCCTGGCTGGTGCCCTTCACCGATCCCGCCCAGCTCGATGACATCGCGCTTGAGACGCGGGTGAATGGGGATCTGCGCCAGCAGGACCGCACCGGGCGGATGATCTACGATTTCCGCTACATCGTGAACTACGTCTCCACCTTCACCACGCTGGTGCCGGGCGACGTGATCCTGTGCGGCACCCCCACCGGTGCCGGCGCGCGCTTCGATCCGCCGATCTGGCTGACGCCCGGCGACGTGATCGAGGTGGAAGCCGAGGGTATCGGTGTGCTGCGCAACGGGGTGGAGGACGAGCAATGCTGAGCGCCGATGAGATCGCCCGCGCGGCGGCAGATCTGCTCGACGCCGAGGCGCGCCGCCGCCAGATCGGCCTGCTCAGCCTGCGCCACCCGCAGATGACGCTCGACGATGCCTACGCGATCCAGTCCGCCCAGATCGCCCGCAAGCTTGCGGCAGGGCGCGAGATCATCGGCTGGAAGATCGGGTTGACCTCGAAGGTGATGCAGGATGCCCTCGGCATTACCACGCCGGATTCGGGCGTGCTCTACGACGATATGCTGTTTGAAACCGGCGCCACCGTGCCTGCTGGCCGCTTCATCCAGCCCCGGATCGAGGCCGAGATCGCCTTCGTGATGAAAGCTCCGCTCGCCGGCACTGTCACCCGCGACGCGGTGCTCGCCGCCACCGACTACGTCGCCCCGGCGCTCGAAATCCTCGATACCCGCATCCTGCGCGCCGATCCCGCCACCGGCCAGCCCCGCAAGATCTTCGACACCGTGGCCGACAACGCCGCCAACGCCGGCATCGTGCTGGGGGCGGAGCGCCACGCCCCCGAAGCGGTCGACCTACGCTGGACCGGCGCGATCCTGCGCAAAGAGGGCGAAGTGGTCGCCACCGGCCTTGGAGCTGCGGTGCTTGACGATCCGGTGATGGGCCTCGTCTGGCTTGCGCGTCGGATGGAGCAGTATGGTCAGCGCATCGAGGCCGGGCAGGTGGTGCTCTCGGGGTCCTTTCTCGCCCCGGTCGAATGCCCCCCCGGCACCGCGATCCACGCCGATTTCGGGGCCTTCGGCACGGTGGCCATCGACTTCGCCTGAGCCATCGCGGGCCTGTTTGCCCGAGGTGTCGGCCTTAGCCGCCCTTGACGCGCCGCAGCAGGTAGACCTCGGCGCCGGGGCGCAGCGGGGTTTGGCCTCCGGCCGCAACAATCTCGCCGTCGACCGCCACCGAAACGCCCGCCTCGATCACCGGGGCCAGGGCAGGATGCGCCTTCACCAGGGCTTGCAGCATGTCTCCCACAGTCGTGGCCTCGACCTCGACCACCAACGCGCCATCGGTGAACCGGCGCAACCCGGACCAGAGGTTGACCTCAACCATCCTTGCCCTGCATCGCCGCGAGCACCTTTGGCGGGCTCATCGGCAGCGAGCGCAGCCGTGCGCCGGTGGCCGCCGCGATGGCATTGGCCAGCGCCGGAAGCGGCGGGGTGATCCCGGTTTCGCCCACGCCACGCACGCCGTAGGGGTGGCCGGGGTTCGGAACCTCGACGATCACCGTGTCGATCATCGGCAGGTCCGAGGCCACCGGGATGCGGTAGTCGAGAAACACCGGGTTTTGCAGCCGCCCGTCTTCGCCATAGACGTATTCCTCGTTCAGCGCCCAGCCGATGCCCTGCGCCGCCCCGCCCTGGTACTGGCCCTCGACGTAGGCGGGGTGAATCGCCCGGCCCGCATCCTGCACCACGAGGTAGCGCAGCACGGTCGTGCGCCCGGTCTCGGGGTCGACCTCGACATCGACCACGTGCGTGCCGAAGCTCGCGCCGACGCCCTCGGGAAAGCCCTCCCAATGGCCCGAAATCGGTCCGCCCGTGCTGCTCATCTTGCCGGCGATCTCGGCAATAGACATCGGCGGGAACTTCCCGGCGTTCGGCCCGGCGGGCTGCGCCGCGCCGTCCACCCACTCCACCGCTTCGGGGTCGATCCCCCATTCCGCCGCCGCGCGCCGGCACATCTCGCCAATCGCCTGTTGCGTGGCCAGCACCGCCGCCTTGCCGCTGGCAAAGGTCGCGCGCGAACCATGGGTCGGCTCGTTGATGCCCAGCGCGCCGGTCTCGACCACGTTGGCGCGCACATGCTCGTAGGGCACCCCCAGCGTTTCGGCCACCATCAGCGCCATCGAAGCGCGGCTGCCGCCGATATCGGGCGTGCCGACCGAGACCTGCGCGGTCCCATCCTCGGCAATCGCCATCGAAACCGAGGTATCGCCGTTGTAGTTGAACCAGTAGCCGGTGGCGACACCGCGCCCCTGGTTCGGCCCCAGCGGGGCGGCAAGGTTCGGGTGCGCTTTCGTGGCCTCCAGCACCTCGACCAGCCCGATCGACTTGAACCGTGGGCCATAGCTCGCCTTGTCGCCCTCGCGCACGGCGTTCTTCAGCCGCACGTCGATCGGATCGAGCTCCAGCGCGCGGCACATCTCGTCGATCAGGCTCTCGGCGGCAAAGGCCCCCATCGGCGCGCCGGGCGCACGGTAGGCCGCGGCCTTCGGGCGGTTGGCGAGCACCTCGTAGCCGACATGGTCCACCGCCGCGAGCTTGTAGGGCGCAAAGGCGCATTCAAGCGCCTCGCCCACCGGAGACGCGCCGCGAAAGGCGCCGCCCTGCATGCGAAACTCGGCGCGCGCCGCAGTCATCGTGCCATCGCGCATCATGCCGATCTTCACATCCATCGACGCCGACGCGGTGGGCCCGGTGGCGCGCAGCACTTCGGCGCGGCTCATCACCAGCTTCACCGGCTTGCCCCCGGCCTTGCGGCTGAGTGCCAGCGACAGGGGCTCCATGAACACCGTGGTCTTGCCACCGAAACCCCCGCCGATCTCCGACGGCGTGACGCGAAGCTGCGCCACATCGAGCCCCAGCACGGCGGTGCACATCTTGCGCACGAACCATTGCCCCTGGGTGGTCACCCACATCTCGCCCTTGCCGTCCGCGCCAAGCTGGCCGACGCAGGCGTGCGGCTCGATATAGCCCTGGTGGGTGGCCTCGGTCTTGTAGGTCCTTTCCATCACCAGGTCGGCGGCGGCGAAGCCTGCCGCGACATCGCCGAAACCATGCTCAATGCAGCGCACCACGTTGGGCCCCATCCCCTCGGGCACGGAATAATCCGCCGAGCCGGGGCGGATCGCCGGGGCGTCGGGCTTCATCGCCTCGTCCACGTCGGTGACATGCGCCAGCGGCTCATACTCGACCTCGACAAGCCGGGCCGCGTCCTGCGCCAAGAGTGCCGATGTGGCCGCCACCGCCGCCACGGCATGGCCATCGTACAGCGCCACGTCGCCGGCCATGGTGTTTTCCTGCAGGTTCCAGTCTTCGCCGGTCAGCCCGGTGGGGAAGTCGGCCCGCGTTACCACCGCTTTTACGCCATCGAGCGCCAGCGCTTTCGAGGCGTCGATCCGCTTGATCCGGGCATGGGCGTGCGGCGAGCGCACCACGGCGCCCCAGAGCATGCCGGGCATCGACATGTCGGCGCCGTAGCGCGCGCGCCCGGTCACCTTGTCGAGCCCGTCCGGCCGGTCGGGCCGCGTGCCGATGAGTTTGAAGGCGGGTTTCACGTTGTCTTTCGCCATCACGCAGCCCCCCGCATTTCCGCCGCCGCATCCATCACGGCGCGGATGATCTTGTCATAGCCGGTGCAGCGGCACAGGTTGCCCGCGAGCCAGTAGCGCACCTCGCTCTCGGTCGGGTCCGGGTTCTGCGCGAGCAGCGCCTTGGCCGCGACCAGGATGCCCGGCGTGCAGAAGCCGCATTGCAGCGCGGCATGTTCGATGAACTTGCGCTGCAGCGGGTGCAACTCGCCGTCCGCGTCCATGCCCTCGATCGTCTCGATCTGCCGGCCCTCGGCCTCGACGCCCAGCACGAGGCAGGAACTGACCAGCCGGCCATCCAGCATCACCGAACAGGCGCCGCAATCGCCGGTGCCGCAGCCTTCCTTCGAGCCGGTCAGCCCGAGCCGGTCACGCAGCACGTCAAGCAGGGTCTCGCGCGGATCGGCGAGAAATTCGACAACGTCGCCGTTGACGGTGGTCGTCACATGGATCTGGCTCATTGCCCGGCTCCTTTCGCGCGGGTGTAGGCGAGGCGGGCGACGCGTTTGGCGAGGACGCCCGCGATATGGGTGCGGAATTCGGCGGTGCCGCGCTTGTCGGTGATCGGCGTTGCCGCCGCCGAGGCGGCATGGGCCAAAGCCTCCAGCGCCGCGTCGTCAAGCGTGGTGCCGATGATCGTGGCAGCGGCTTCGGGCGCAAGCAGCACGGTCGGGCCGACCGCGCCCAACACCACGCGGGCCTCGGTGATCGTCTCGCCCTCAACCGCCAGGTTCACCGCGCAGCCGACCACTGCGATATCCATCTCGGTGCGCGGGATGAACCGCTGGTAGGCGTCACCGCCACCCGCGCGCCGCGCCGGCAAGGTGATTGCCGTGATCACTTCGCCCGGCGCCAGCGAGGTGCGCCCGGGCCCCACCGGAATGTCGCCCGCCGCGGCCTCGCGCGGTCCACCCGGGCCGGCGACGGTCACCGTCGCCCCGGCGGCCAGCAGCGCCGGCACGCTGTCGGCGGCGGGCGAGGCGTTGCACAGGTTGCCGGTGAGGGTGGCGCGGCCCTGCACCTGGGTCGAGCCCACCAGCTCCATCGCCTCGACCACGCCCGGCCAGTCGCGCTTGAGCCCGGCGTGTTCGCCCAGCGCGGCGCCACAGACGGCAGCACCAATCCGCCAGCCCCCCTCGGGCGTGGCGGCAATATCGTGCACGCCGGGAATGTGCTTCAGGTCGATCAGGTCGTCCGGGGTCACGCCGCCGGCCCGCATCTGGACGAGCACATCCGTGCCGCCCGCCAGAAACCGGGTCACGCCATTGGCCGCGGCGGCAATGGTCACGGCGTCTTCGAATGTTGCCGGAGTATGGTAGCGCATCTTGCTTCCTTGTCGGTGAATTACAGAACGAACAGAGACCTTGGCGCACGGCTCGATCGAGCATCGCCATCCCGCCGGGTCACGTCAACGCGCTTTGGCGGGCGCGACAGGATCGGGCTTCACACAATCGCTTCCTAGCCGGGCGCAACGGCGCGCGCGCCCATCCAGTTTGCCCCTTCACGTCGCACGAAAAGAGCAGTGACCGCAAGGTCTTCACCCCTGTAAAGGCCGCGCCTGGCAAAGCTTGGCCGGGGTGCGGCATTCCGCGCCGCGAGGGCCATTGCGCGCGGTTGGGTGTGGCAAAGGCGGCAAACCGCAAACACCGTCGGCCTGCCTCACGGGGTCGCTCTCCTCACCCGTCAGATCGGCGCCGGTTGCCCGCCGCACAGCGCCTGTGTCGCCGCCCGGTCCGGCGGCGCGCATCCCTTGGACTGGCAATTGAGCCAGGCGGCGGCCATGGCATGGCGCGCGATCCCCACCAGATCGTCCGATCCCAGCGCCGCGAGGCTTGCATGCGTGGTCAGCCCGAGACGGGCGAAATCGGCCAGGACCGACCCCGTCACCGTGTCGCCCGCGCCGACGGTATCGACCAGCGCGCCGTGATGCCCCGCCACCCGCACCTGCGCGGCCCGCGAGGCCAGCAGCGCGCCACTCTCGCCGAGGGTGACCATCACGATCGCCGAGCCACGGGCGAGCTGGTCGCGCAGGAAATCCTCGGGGCTGTGGCCGGGCGCGATCCAGGCCAGGTCTTCGTCCGACAGTTTCACGATATCGGCGCGCGCGAACAGAGTATCCATGCGCCGCGCCCAGGCGTCGCGGTCGGTGATCATGCCGGGGCGCACATTCGGATCGAACGACACCAGCACGCCGGGATCCTGCGCGAGCGCGTAGTCCACGATACGGCCCGCCCCCGGCTCGTCGATCAGCGAGATCGAGCCGAGGTGCAGCACATCGCCGGGGCGGATCTCGCAAGCGAGCGCGCGCATGTCGGTGAGCTGCGTCGCCGAGCCGGTATTGAAAAACGCGTAGCGCGCATCGCCGCCGTCGAACTTCACGAAGGCGAGCGTGGTCGGGTGCGGCACGCGCGGCGCGAAGGCGCAATCGACCGCGTTGGCCGCGAGGTCTTCGGCCAGCTGCCCGCCGAACATGTCGGTCGAGAGCGCGCCGATGAACTTGACCTCTGCACCCTGCCGCGCGGCGGCCTTGGCGGCATTGTAGGTCGATCCGCCGCACACCGGCAGGTAGGCAGTGGCGCCGCTGGCGTCGACCGGGACAAAGTCGATCAACGCCTCGCCGGTCACCCATATCCGCTGCACGATCGCCCCCTTTGGCTATTTGACCCTTGTTGCAGGGTGCAGGCCGGTCCCGAGGCGGTCAAGGCGAACGCCCACGATACCGCAAAATACTCCGGGCAGCGACAAGGTAGCGCGGGGCGCGACCGCCGGGCGCGCTCGCGCATTGCAAACCCCGCCGAAAGCCCCACAATGCGGCAACCAGCATGGCGAGGGACAAGCACTTGGCGCGACCGCCACAACCACGAAAACGGGCCGGCGCGGGCGGCTCTTCGCTCAGGCTGCGCGCTGCCTGGCTCTATTATTCGCGTGGCTGGACCCAGGCCGCGATCGCCGACGATCTCGGCGTCAGCCGCTCCACGGTGATCCGCATGCTCGACGAGGCGCGGGCGCGCAACGAGGTGCAGGTGTGGATCAACGCCTCGCCCGACGATTGCACCGAGTTGGCGATCTCGCTCGAACAGGCGTTCGGGCTTCGCGAGGCGATCGTCGTGCCCGGCGAAGGCTCGGTCGAGGATACGGCGCGCGACGTGGGCGCGGCGCTGGGGCGCTACCTGTCGCAGATCATCACCGATAACATGCTGATCGGCGCGACCTGGGGGCGCACGCTGAACGCCGCGCTCGGCACCTTCCGCCCGGCCCCGCGCAGCAACACCCGCGTCGTTTCGCTGCTCGGCGGCACGCTGCGCGCCAAGGGCATGAACCCGATCGACTTTTCCTGGCAACTGGCCAGCCGGCTCAACGGCGAATGCATGCTCTACCTGGCGCCACTGATCGTCAATTCGCCCGAGACCAAGAGCGCCTTGATCGAGCAATGCGGGCTCGACCGGCTGCACGAGGCGGCCAGGGCGCTCGATCTCGCGATCATCAGCTGTGGCGATCTTGGGGCCGAAAGCAGCTCGTCGGTGATGGAGCTGATCGGCCCGGATGACCGCGCGGGCCTGCTTGCCGCCGGGGCGATCTGCGATGCCGGCTGCAATTTTCTCGATGCCGAGGGGCGCGATGTTGACCACCCGCTGCGCGACCGGGTGATGAGCGTGGATCTCGGCACGATCGCGCGCGCGGGCCATATCGTGCTGGCCTCCGGCGGCGCGCATCGGGCGGCGGCGATCCGCGCCACGATCCTGCGCACCGGCTGCCAGACGCTGATCACCAACGAAGCCGCCGCGAAAGCTCTGCTCACGCTCTGACCGCCTAGCCGGCAAGCGCCGCGCGGATCACGGCATTCACCTTCGCGGCAGCTTCAACCTGCGGCAGGTGGCCGGAGCCGGGCAGCGTGAGCAGGCACGCGGGCGCAAACCCCGGACCCTGTGGGGGGAGCGGGTTGATCGCGTCGGCCTCGCCCCAGATCAGATCGACCGGCACGGCGGCGGGGATCGGCGGCGGTGCGGCCTCGGCCAGCGCCCCGGCGATCTTGCGCAGCGCGTCGCGCCGCCCGGGGCGGTCGAGCGTGGCGAGCACATGGGCCACCATCGCCGGCACGATCAGGCGCTTGCGTTCAACGAGTCGTTCGAGCATGGCCTGCGCGGCCTCGGGCGTGGCAAGCTCGGGGAAAGTATCCAGAAAGCCATGATCGAGCGCCTGACCAAGCCCGGCGGGCGCGATCAGCACCAGCCGCCGAACCAGCCCCGGCGCGATTGCGGCCAGGTGCAGCGCTACTGCCCCGCCAAGCGAATGACCGACAAGGGTGAGTGGCCCCGGCAGATCGGTCACCGCCGCCGCGACCGCGCGCGCCAGCGTGGCCGGATCGCCCGCGCCCACGTCATTTGTCGCCGCACCGTGGCCCGGCAGATCCACCGCCCAGACGGTGGCGGCATCGGTGAGCGCCGGCGCGTTGGCAGCCCAGGAATACCGATCCGAACCAAAGCCGTGGATCAGCACCAGCGACGGCCCGGTGCCGCCCTGCGCGTAGATCTCGGCCCTGGGCGTGGTCATTCGATCCGGCCCACCACCGTGCCCACCTCGACCAGCTCGCCCTCCTCGACGAGGATTTCTGCGAGCTTGCCGGCAGCCGGTGCATCGAGGTCGATCGCCATTTTCGTGGTTGTGATGGTGAGCACCGGGTCGCCCTCGGCCACCTCGTCGCCCAGCTTGACCAGCCATTCGGTCATCTCGGCCTCGGTGATCTCGTTGCCAAGCTGCGGGATCAGGATATCGGTTGCCATGTCAGCTCCTCTTCTCAAAGCGCGCGGCGCGCAAGGTCTCGGTCGTCCCAGCTGCGCACGCCGCGCCTGCCGGCGTGTCTGGATGGATAGAATTCGCCGGTCACGACATCTACGATATCGTCCGCTTGCGGAAAATAGGTGCTCTCCATGTCGGCGCCCGGCACGATCCAGTTGGGCGCGCCAAGCACGCGCGGCGGCGCTTTGAGATCGCCAAACCCAAAGCGGGTGATGTTGGCCGCCAGCGTCATTGCGAAACTGCCGCGCTCGGAGGCTTCCGAGACGATCAGCAGATGGCCGGTCTTCTTCACCGAGGCGAGCACCGGGTCATAGTGGAACGGCACCAGCGTGCGCGCGTCGATCACCTCGGCTTCGAGGCCCATCGCCGCAAGTTCATCGGCCGCTTTCAGCGCCGGGTAGAGCGAGGGGCCGATGGTCAGCACCGTCACGTCCGCGCCCACACGCTTCACCTCCGGCTCGCCCAGCGGCACGCGGTAGTAGCCGGCCGGCACGCCCTCGGGGCGGAAGGTCTCGACCTGGTCGTAGAGGCGCTGGCTCTCGAAAAACACGACTGGATCGTTCGACGACAGCGCCGAGGCCATCAGCCCTTTCGCATCATACGCCGTGGCCGGGTAGACCACCTTGAGGCCGGGGATATGCGCCACCAGCGAGGTCCAGTCCTGCGAATGCTGGGCGCCGTATTTCGAGCCCACCGAAGTGCGCAGCACCACCGGCATTTTCAGCGTGCCCCCCGACATCGACTGCCATTTCGCCATCTGGTTAAACACCTCGTCGCCGGCCCGGCCGAGAAAATCGGCATACATCAGCTCGACCAGCGCGCGCCCGCCCTCGAGCGCGTAGCCCACCGCCGTCGAGACGATCGCCGCTTCCGAGATCGGTGCGTTGAACAGCCGATGGTGCGGGAAAATGTCGGACAGGCCCCGGTAGACGCCAAACGCCCCGCCCCATTCGCGGCATTCCTCGCCATAGGCGATCAGGCGCTCGTCATGCAGCATGTGGTGCAGGATCGCCTCGGTCAGCCCGTCGCGCAGCGTGACCGCCCGCATCCCCGACAGCACCGCGCCATCTTCGCCCAGCCCGAACCGGGCCTTGCGCCCGATCGTGCGGAACGCCGCCACCTCGGCGGGCTCTTTCAGGATCGGTGCGCGCGCGGTGCCGAGCGTAATCTGCTCGTCGCTGAACATCAGCTTGCCGATCAACGTCGGGTCGGCGGGGATATCGACGATCGGCGCGAGTGTGGGATCGACCACGGCCCGCGTCACCGCTTCGAGGGTGTCGGCGACGCCCGCGCGCATCGCCTCGACCTCGCCCGCGCTCATCACGCCCGCGCCGGTGAGCTGCGCCGCGAACCGCGTAATCGGATCGAACGGCTCCCAGGCCTTGATCTCGTCGCGCGTGCGGTAGGCGTTCGCGTCGGTCGCGGAATGCCCGGCGAAGCGGTAGCATTCGACGTCGAGCAACGCCGGGCCCTTGCCCTCGAGCAGCAGCGCGCGCTTGCGGCGCACCGCGTCGGCCACCGCCAGCGGGTTGGTGCCATCGACGGTTTCAGCATGCATCTGGGCGGGGTTGACCGAGGCGCCGATGCGCGCGAGGCGATCCCAGCCCATGGTTTCGCCGCAGGTCTGCCCGCCCATGGCGTAGAAGTTGTTGGAAAAGAAGAACAGCACCGGCAGGGCGCCCTTCTGCGAATCCTCCCAGAGCGTGGTGAACTGCGCCATCGCGGCGAAGTTCATCGCCTCCCACACCAGGCCGCAGCCGGTCGCGCCATCGCCGGTATTGGCCACGCAGATGCCCCCCGCGCCCGAGAGCTTCTTGCTAAGCGCGGCCCCGGTAGCGATGCCCGACGAGCCGCCGACGATGGCGTTGTTCGGGTAGGCGCCGAACGGTGGGAAGAAGGCGTGCATCGAGCCGCCCATGCCGCCGTTGAAGCCGTTTGCGCGCATGAAGATTTCGGCGAGAAAGCCGAACAGCAGGACGTTCTCGGCCAGCGCCTTGCCCGAACCGCCAAGCGCACTCGCCACCGTATCGCGCAACGCGCCGCCGCCGTGCCCGGCCAGGATCGCGTCAAGCGCCGCTTCATCGAGCTTGGCGATCGCCGAGAATCCCTTGGCGATGAATTCGCCATGGCTGCGGTGCGAGCCGAAGATGTGATCGTCGGGATCGAGCGCGAGCGCCGCGCCAACGGCTGCCCCCTCCTGCCCCTGGCTCAGGTGCGCCGGCCCTTTGTAGCTGTAGGCAAAGCCTCGATAGGCACCGGTCGCCTTGAACGCGCCCAGCATGTTCTCGAACTCGCGGATGATCATCATGTGGCGCAGCACGTCGCGCAGGGCCGCGTCGCCGCGCGCCGCGCGCTCTTCGGCAAAAGGCGTTGCGTAGGCGCGGATCGCGATATCGTGAAATGCAAGCTTGCCGGGGCGAAAGACCGCTTCGGGGTTCACTTCGATCTGCTTGGGCATGGCGCGCTCCGACTGTCGGTTTCGGTTGGGTCGGTTTTGCGCTTAGCTGCGCCATTTGTCAATTATACTACGCAAATGTTCATCAGCGTGTGCCCCGCAGGGATGTCCTCGCGGCCGCGCAAAAAAAGAGCGCCCCGAACCTGCCGGGGCGCCTGGTCTTCCTGGTTCTGCAGTCGCAAGCCCCGGGCGTTTCAGCCCTTTGCTTTGAGGTCGTTGTACATCTGGAACGCCTGCTCGGGCTTCTCCAGCTCGTGCACCACCTTCGACACCGCCTGGATCATCGCCACAGGGTCTTCCGCCTGGAAGATGTTGCGCCCCATGTCCACCCCCGACGCGCCCTGGTCGATCGCCTTGTACGCCATCTCAAGCGCCTCAAGCTCCGGCAGCTTCTTGCCGCCCGCGATCACGATCGGAACCGGGCAGCCGGCAGCCACCCGCTCAAACCCCTCTTCGACGAAATACGTCTTCAGGTACTGCGCCCCAAGCTCCGCCGCGATCCGCGTCGACAGCCCGAAATAGCGCGCGTCCCGCGCCATCGACTTGCCCACGCCCGTCACCGCCAGCGTCGGGATCCCGTAGCGCATGCCGGTGTCGATCAGCTTGATCACGTTCTTGATCGACTGGTGCTCGAACTCGGCGCCGATGTAGACCTGCGCCGCCATCGCCGAGGCGTTCATCCGGATCGCGTCCTCGATGTCCACCGCGACCGTCTCGTTCGACAGCTCGCCCAGGATCGAGTTGCCACCCGAGGCGCGCAGCACCAGCGGTTTCTGCACCGCGGGGCTGATCGACGAGCGCATCGCCCCGCGCGTCGCCATCAGCACGTCGGCATATTCCGCCAACGGCGCGATGTGCAGGTCGATCCGCTCAAGCCCGGTCGTCGGGCCCTGGAAATAACCGTGGTCGAAGGCCAGCATCACCGTGCGCCCCGTCTTCGGGTTGAAAATCCGGCTGAGCCGGTTCTTCATCCCCCAGTCGAGATGCGCACTGCCCTTGAGGAAAAATCCCGAGGTATCCGCGGGCCGGTCAAGGCCATAGTCCTTACCGTCCTTGATGTCGTCCAAATCGGCCATTTGCTGTCCTTTCACCTGACGCGTGGCAGCCGGCGTGCGCAACGCCGGCCCTCTTTTCGAGATGCCCGCCGCCCCGGAAGGCGACGGGCTGGGAGGTTACGGCTCAGAAATCGAAGTTGTCGATATTCTCAGCGGTGAAGACGGTCCGTTCCGGCAGCAGGATGATGCCGTTGTTTTCCGCCTCGTAGTCATAGCCCTGCACCGAGTTCGGGCTGACTTCGACGGTGCCGATGCCCGGCACTTCGATCTTGTCGCCTTTTTCCCAGACGGCGCCTTTGACCAGCTCGTTGGCGATGAACACCGAGAGCTTGCCTTGCATGACCACATCCCAAAGGCCGAACTGATCGACGGTGCCGGATTTCACGTATTGCCGCATCGTGTTGGGCGTCGAGAAGCCGGTGATGATCACGTTGCCGGCGATGCCGAGGTTTTCAGCCGCTTGGGCCGAGCCCGGCAGGGCGTTGGCGTCGGGGCAGATGATCGCGTCGAGGTCCGGGTAGGTCTGGTACAGCGCGGTCGGCACCTGCACGGCCTTCTGGGCGTCCTGGTTCGAGAACTCGGTCGCCACCACTTCCCAGCTCGGGTAGTCGGCGGCGATGATCGCCTTGGCGACTTCGGCCCATTGGTTCTGGTCGGTCACGGTCGGCGACGAGTAATGGAACGCCACTTTCTTCGGCGCGGTTGGGTCTTCCATCTGGTCGGCCGCCATCTGCACCAGCAGCGCGCCAAGTTGTTCGGCGGTGCCCTGGTTGATGTAGTAGCTGCGGCATTCCGGGTTCACGTCCGAATCCCAGGTCAGCACTTTCACGCCTTTGTCCTGGGCGCGCTTGAGCGATTCGCACAGGCCTTCGGGCGAGAGCGACGAGATCGCGATCGCGTTGTAGCCCTGGTTGACGAAGTTGTTGATGAATTCGACCTGGCCGGACACGGACGCTTCCGACGGGCCGTCATATTTCACGTCGACGCCGAGCTCTTCGCCCATCGCCATCGCGCCTTTGCCGCCCGACTCGAAGAAGCCGACGCCGGTGAGCTTCGGAATGAACGCGATCTTGGCATCTTGCGCCATCGCCACACCGGCCGACAGGCCGACGGTCAGCGCCGTCGCAAGTCCGATTGCTTTGTTTGCGAGTTTCATTTTAGTTCCTCCACTTGGGTTTCAGTAACAGCGTGCCGTTGCCCGGCCTTCTTGCGCGGGTTGCCTCGGCTCACCCACCGTTTTGCGTGACGGCCAACCGCTCGGTTTCATAGGCGGTCCTGTTGGCGCGTCTCGTGTTGAACACAGCCATGCCGATCTTGAGCGCGACGCTGCCGATCAGCAGCGCGCCGACGATCACCGGCACGACGTCGCTGGTGACACCCAGCGCGAGCAGGCCCTGGCGCAGGAATCCCAGGACCAGCCCGGCCAGAAAGGTGCCGAGCACCGAGCCCTGGCCGCCGTAGATCGACGAGCCCCCGAGCACCACGGCGGTGATAATATTGAGCAGCGCCTCGGCGCCGAGATCGGAGCGCGCCGAGGTGAAATAGGCGGTCAGCACCAGCCCGGCGACGGCGGCAGTGAAGCCGTTGATCGCGTAGACGGTGACCAGCGTGCGTTTGACCGGCACACCGGTGAACCGCGCCACCTCGTCGCTCACGCCAATGAGCTTGAGAAACCGGCCAAACCGCGTGCGCTGCATCAGCCAGCCGGCGGCGATGGCGATCACCACGGTGATGATCAACGGCGCGGGCACCCAGCCGATGCCACCGGTGCCGATCCAGGTGAAGCTTTTCGGCAGCCCGTTGATGCCTTCGTACTGGTAGGCCTCGAAGCCGCCCGCGCCGTAGGCTTTGAAGCCAAGCATATCGAGCAGCGTCGGCAGCCCGGTGGCGATACCGGCGTAGAGAAACAGCATGGCGAGGGTGATAACGAGCGGGTTCACGTCCGTCTTCGCGATCACCGTACCGTTGAACGCCCCGGCGCCGGTGCCGACCATCAGCGCGAACACCACCGCCAAGCCAATCGGCACACCGGCGACAAACGTCAGCCCGAGCACGATCGACGCGAGCCCCATGATCGACACGCCCGAGATGTCGATCCCGCCGGTCATGATCACAAGGGTCAGGCCAACGGCGGCGATGATCACGTGCACGAAGTCGCTGGTCGAGAACAACAGGTTCTCGATATTGAGAAACGCCGGGTTGATCATACCGAGCACGAACAGCTCGATCACCAGCACCATCGCCAGCATGAATTCCCAGCTCTTGACCCAGCTTGCGAATTTCATGACGTCGCCTCCGGGGTCTGGCGCGGGGCCGAAGCGGCGGCCGCGTCGGGTTCAAGTTCGGAATACCGGATCTCGGCGGCGCGCGCGGCGAGCCGGCGATTGCGCACGGTGCGGCGGATCAGAAAGTCAGACACCACCACCACCAGCAGCACGCTGCCGGCCACGGCGTTGTTCCACGAGCCGGGCACCTTGAGAAAAATCATCATCGAGTCGACCGCCGTCAGGAACAGCGCGCCGATTACAGCCGACCAGATCGAGCCGGTGCCGCCCATCAGGCTGACCCCGCCAAGCACCACGGCCGCGATCGCCTTCAGCTCCTGGCCATTGCCGGTTTGCATCGGCACGAAGCCGATCTGGCCGACAAACACGACCGCCGCCGCGCCCGCGAACAGGCCCGAGAGCGAAAACGCCCAGAACTGCGTGGCGCGCACGTTGATGCCGAGCAGGTATGCGCCCTCGCGGTTGTCGCCCACGGCGTAGAAGTAGCGCGCCGGCTTGATCCGCGCGAGCAGCACGGCGACGACGATCACCAGCACCAGCACACTCCAGACCATCAACGGCACGTTGAGATAGCGCGTGACGGCGAACGATTTGATGTTCTGCGGGATCGATTCGATCCAGCTGCCGCCGGTGAGCACCCGCATCAGGCCCCGGTAGGCGCCGAGCGTGCCCAGCGTCATGATGATCGGCGGGATGCCGACGAAGGCCACGCCGATACCGTTGACCATACCGCCAACCATGCCGGTGAGCAGCGCCAGCAGCATCGCCACCGGCAGCGGAAAGCCCGCGTTCAGCGCGAAGCCGAAGATCACTGCGGCCAGCCCGGCGCTGGCGCCGACCGACACGTCGATGCCGCGCGTCAGGATCACGAACATCTGGCCGATCGCCAGCAGCATCAGGAACAGCGAGGAGTTGGCAATGTTGATCAGCGTGATCGGGTAGAGCACGGCCTTGTTCACCGTCGCCACCGAGAGGATCATCACCACCAGCAGCACCAGCACGAGAAACTCGCGGGATTTGAGAATCCGCATCATGGCGTCACCTCGCCGTTTGTATCGAACGTGGCGGCGGAGATCTGTTCCACGCTGGTCACACCGGCAGGCAACTCAACCAGCCGGCCACGCTTCATCACCATGATCCGGTCGCTGACCTCGGCGATCTCGCCTACCTCGGACGAGATCACCACCACGCCCACGCCATCTGCGGTGAGGCTGCGGATGATCCGGTACACGTCCTGGCGCGCACGTGCGTCGATGCCCCGGGTAGGCTCATCGAGGATCACCACGCGCGGGCTCGGCGCGAGGGTCTTGGCCAGCACGATCTTCTGCTGGTTGCCGCCCGACAGGGTGCGCGCGTATTGCATCGGCGACGAAAGCTTGATGCGCAGCCGGTCGACAAAGGTCTCGGCCAGATCGGTTTCCTGGCGCGCGGTCATGTAGCGCGAGCGGCCCAGCGCCAACAGGCTCGCCGAAATCGTGTGCGCGCTCGGCAAGTCAAGAAAGATGCCATGTGCGTGGCGGTCTTCCGGCACGTAAGACAGGCCCAACTCCTGGCAGGCCTGCGGCGAGCGGGTCCGGGCCATTTTGCCGGCGATCACCACCTCGCCGGTGGCGTCGGTGTCGATCCCGAAAATCGCCTCGGCCAGCTCGGTGCGCCCCGCGCCGACCACGCCCGAAATCCCCACCACCTCGCCGGGGTAAACCTCGAAGCTCGCATCGCGGAACACCCGGCTGGACAGTCCGCGCACCTCGAGCACCGGAACGCTGCCATGCTCGGCGCGGGCCGCCTCGTGCTCGGCCGGCGGCGTGAAATCGGCCGGCAACATCGCCTCGACAAGCTTCTCCGCCGTCAGCTCCGCCGAGCGCGCGGCAAGCACGAAATGGCCATCGCGCAGCACGCTCACACGGTCCGACAGCTCCAGCACCTCGTTCAGCCGGTGCGAGATGAACAGGATGCCGATACCGCGCGAGGTGAGGCTTTTCATCTGCGCGGCCAGGCTCGCCACCTCGCGGCGGGTGAGCGACGAGGTCGGTTCGTCGAGGATCAGCACCCGCGCGTTTCGCAACAGCCCGCGCACGATCTCGACCAATTGCTGGTTGGCGATCGAAAGCTCGCCCCCCGGCACCGCGAAATCGGCTTTCAGCCCGATCTCGTCGGCAATCTCGCGCGCCCGCCGGGCATTCGCCGCCATGTCGCCGGTCAACCCGATCATCAGGTTTTCGTGGACCGACAGGTTGGGAAAGATATGCGGCTCCTGCGGCACCATGTAGATGCCCTGCGCATGCGCCTCGGAGGGGCGCGAAAACGCCTGCGTCACGCCGCCGACCTCGATTGTGCCGGCCGTCGGCTTGTAGGCACCCGAGATGATCTTCACGATCGTCGACTTGCCCGAGCCGTTGCCGCCCAGCAGCGCATGCACTTCGCCGGCCTCGATATCGAAATCGATACCGCGCAGCACGGTGACGCTTTCAAAGACTTTCCAGATCCCCCGCAGGGCGACGAGCGGGGCGATATTGGCCGCGCGATCCGTCATTTTGGGCCTCCACCCGTCGCGCCGGAAGCCGCCGCCCAGGTTGCCGACAAGTGCCGGAACGCCGCTTCGGGGTCGGCCGCGCGAAAGATCGCGCTGCCCGACACGATCATGTCGGGGCCGGTCTGCGCCGCGGTAGCAATCGTTGCTTCGGTTACACCGCCGTCGATCGCCATCAGCGGGCGCGCGGGGGCAACCATTTGCGCCAAGGCACTCAGCCGGGCGCTTGCCGCCTCCAGATCGGGCGGCGTGCCGGTGCGCGGATCGAGCGCGAGCATCAGCAGCATGTCGGGCATCGGGTCTAGCAGCGGGCGCAGGCTTTCGAGCGGAGTGCCGGGCATCACCGCTAGCCCCGCGAGGATCGGCCGCCCAAGCCGCTGCGATGCCGCGCGCACACCTGCCAAGGCGGCTTTGGCCGTCTCGGCCTCGGCATGAACGGTGATGATGTCGGCCCCCGCCTCGGCGAAAGCATCGACCTGCGATGCCGGATCGGCAACCATCAGGTGCACATCGCGCACCATCCCCTGCCCCAGCGTCGACAAAAAGCCGGGCCCGGCCGTAAACTGCGGCACGAACACGCCGTCCATCACATCGAAATGCAGGATCTGTCCGCCCCAACCGCCCAGCAGCCGCACCGCGTCGGACAATGCGCCCAGCGGCGCGGCGTAGAGACCGACACTGAGTCCGCGGCTCTTTTGGCGAAGGGTTTCCCGTGATGCCATCGACATCAGATTACTCCCCAGTCAAGGCCGCCGCGTGATCCGGCATTACCATTCGGAAATAGTCCTTCTCGCGCGTGCCCGTGGTCATCAGGTCTTCGAGCCCCTCGACGGTCCGGCGATAGTGCTCGGTCTGACGGTGCGCATCCACCGCCGCCTCGTCCTCGAACGCCTCGTAGATCACGAAGTGGTGCTCGTCCTCGGGGTCTTGCAACACGTCGAAACGATAGTTGCCCGGCTCGGCACGGGTGCCGTCGAAGTTGATCCGGAAGACCTCGAGAAACTCCTTAACCCGACCCGGCTTGATCCTGATGTGGACGAATTGAACGAACATCGAGCACCTCCCATCTGCCGATCGCCCGACAATCCAACTAAGCGATCATTTGCGCTATGAGAAAACTTTTGAACACTTCTGTCAAGATTGACGCGTGGTCTTGCGGCAATAAAACCGGATTTCTGCGCTGACGAGGGGGTATCTATTGACACACCTGACAACAAATGTTCGTCTTGTCGGAACAATGTGAAGTGGATTCATGTCGCAGCGCGCCACGTTTCAGGACCCCGTGGATCTCTCGGACACCGAAGAGACCGAGCAGATCACCCGTGCCGCCTGGCACTACTACAACGATGGGCTCACCCAGAACCAGATCGCCGACATGCTCGGCGTATCGCGAATCAAGGTCTCGCGCCTGCTGGAAAAAGGGCGTCAGTCCGGGCTGATCGAACTCAGGATCAACTCGCCCTTTGGCGGCTGCCTGACGCAGCAGAAAGAGCTGGCCGACGCCTTCGGCCTGCTTGACGCGCGCGTGGTGCCGACCGCCGCCGATCTGCCCCCGACGCCCCGCATCGGCCGCGCCGCCGCGAGCCTGCTGATGCAGAAGCTCGAGCCCAACGACCTGCTGGCGATCGGTTGGGGCGAGGCAACCACCACCACCCTGCGTTACATGGCCCCGGTCTTTCCGCAGACCAATATCTCGATCGTCAGCCTCACCGGCGGCGTCTCGGCCTACATCGGCACCACCGGCCTCTACGGTCCGCAGAACAACGCGCACCTGATTCCCACGCCCCTGCGGGTCTCGTCGCCGGAGCTCGCCGAGATGCTGCGCATAGAGCCCTATGTGCGCAACGTGCTCGACATGGCCGAGACCGCGCGGTTCGCGCTGATCGGCGTCGGCGCGGTGACAAGCTCGGCCACGCTGGTGCGCTATGGCTATTGCTCCAGCGCCGAGATCGAGCTGTTCAAGCGGCGCGGCGCAGTCGGTGACGTGCTGGGGTATTTCTACGATTCCAATGGCGAGATCCTCGATCTGGACCTGCACCGCCACGTGGTCGCGGTCAGCCCGGACGATCTGCGCAAGATCCCCAACGTGGCCGCCGCTGCCGCCGGGCCGCACAAGGTCGAGGCCATACTCGGCATGCTGCGCGGGCGCCTCGCCAATACTCTGGTGACCGACGAAGCCACCGCCAACGACCTTCTCAGGAGGCTCGGATGAGCACGCATCTTCTTGTTCTCGACGCCGGCACCGGCAGTGGCCGCGCGGTAATCTTCGACCGTGACGGGCGCCAGACCGGCTTTGCCCAGGAAGAATGGCGCCACTTGCCAGAGGCCGGCGTGCCCGGCTCGATGGCGTTCGATGTCGAGGCCGGATGGGCGCTCCTGCGCCGCTGTGTCGGCAAGGCGCTCGACACCTGCGGCCTCACCGGCGCCGACATTGCCGCGATCAGCGCCACCAGCATGCGTGAAGCGATCGTGCTCTACGACGAGACGGGCAAGGAAATCTGGGCCGTCGCCAATGTCGACAGCCGGGCGAGCGAGGAAGTGAAAGAGCTGAAGGCGCGCGCCGCGGACTATGAGCGGTCGTTCTACGACATTTCCGGCGAAACCTTCGCGCTCGGCGCCCTGCCCCGGCTCAACTGGCTGCGCAAGCACCATCCGGAGGTTTTCGCCCGGGTCCGGTCGATCTCGATGATCAACGACTGGATCGGCGCACGGCTGACCGGCGAGATCACTATCGAGCCCACCAACGGCAGCACCAACGGCTTGATGGACCTCACAAGCCGCGACTGGTCGGACGAGCTGATCGCCAAGGCCGGGCTGGATCGGGCGATGTTCCCCCGCGTGGTGGAGCCGGGCGACGTGGTCGGCACCGTCACCGCCGTCGCCGCCGCCGACACCGGGCTGGCCGAGGGCACGCCGTTCGTGGCGGGCGGCGGCGATGTGCAGATGGGCTCGCTCGGCCTCGGCGTGATCGGCCTGGGCGATGCCGCCGTGCTGGGCGGCACATTCTGGCAACAGGTGGTCAACATCCCGCAAGGCTCGGTCGACCAGACCATGCGCTTGCGCGTCAATTCCGCCGCCCTGCCACAGATGAACCAGGCCGAGGCGATCAGCTTCTTCGTCGGCCTCACCGCGCGCTGGTTCCGCGATGCCTTCTGCCAGGAAGAGATCCGGGCGGCGGCGGCACAGGGCCGCGACGCCTACGAACTGATGGAAGACCTCGCGATGCAGGCGCCGGTGGGCGCGCATGGCATCATTCCGGTGTTTTCCGACGCGATGGACTTCGGCAACTGGTACCACGCCGCGCCGTCGTTCCTGAACCTGTCGATCGACCCGGCGGTGGCCAACAAGGGCTCGATGTTCCGCGCGATCCAGGAAAACGCGGCGATCGTCGCCGCCGTGAACCTTGCCCGTGTCGAGGCCTTCGCCGAGGTCGACAGTTCCGGGCCGCTGATCCTCGCCGGCGGAGCCTCGAAAGGCCGGCTCTGGCCACAGATCGTCGCCGATGTCACCGGCCGCGCGCTGCGCATCCCCAAGGTGCGCGAGGCGACTGCGCTTGGCGGGGCCGCCGCCGCCGCCAAGGGCATCGGCCAGTTTACCTCGCTACCCGAGGCCGCCGGCGCTTTTGTGCAATGGGAACGGACGGTCGAGCCGAACCTGGCCAACCGCCAAGTCTACGACGAGGCGCGGGAACGTTGGGAAGTGGCCTACGCGGTACAGAAAAAACTGGTCGACGAGGGAGTCACCACCTCGATGTGGCGCGCGCCGGGCACCTGACCGGCCGCCCCGGCACCACCCGGCTCAGTTCGCCCCGAACAGATCGCGGGTAAACACCTTGTCGGCGACGTCCTGGATATCATCGGTGACGCGGTTCGCCACGATCAGATCGGCCTCGGCCTTGAACGCGTCGAGATCGCGGATCACCCGGCTGCCGAAGAACAACCCGTCTTCCATCACCGGCTCATAGACGATCACCTCGATCCCCTTGGCCTTGATCCGTTTCATGATCCCCTGGATCGAGCTCTGGCGGAAATTGTCGCTGCCCGCCTTCATCACCAGCCGGTACACCCCCACCACCTTCGGTTGCTTCGCCACGATCTGCTCGGAGAGAAAATCCTTGCGGGTCCGGTTCGCGTCGACCACGGCGGCGATCAGGTTCTGAGGCACATGCGCATAATTGGCGAGAAGCTGCTTGGTGTCTTTCGGCAGGCAATAGCCGCCATAGCCGAACGACGGGTTGTTGTAATGGTCGCCAATCCGCGGATCGAGCCCGACCCCCTCGATGATCTGACGCGTGTCCATGCCACCCGCCATCGCGTAGCTGTCGAGCTCGTTGAAGAACGCGACCCGCAGCGCGAGGTAGGTGTTGGCGAACAGCTTGATCGCCTCGGCTTCGTCGGGATCGGTGAACAGCACCGGCACGTCATCCTCGAGCGCGCCATCGAGCAACAGCCCGGCAAAGGCCTCGGCCCGGTCGCTGCGTTCGCCGACGATGATCCGGCTCGGGTGCAGGTTGTCATAGAGCGCGCGACCCTCGCGCAGAAATTCCGGGCTGAAGATGATCCGGTCGGTGCCGAGTTTCTCGCGCAAGCGTTGGATGTGGCCCACCGGAACGGTCGATTTTACGACGATCACGGTGTTGGGGTTGGCGGCAAACACCGCGCGGACGGTGGCATCGACGGACGACGTATCGAAGTGGTTGTGCTCGGGGTCGTAGTCTGTCGGGGTCGCCATGATAACGAACTCGGCGCCATCCACCGCCGCGGCAAGGTGCGTGGTCGCGCTGAGATTGAGCGGCTTGTTGGCGAGGAAATCTTCGAGCTCGGAATCCTCGATCGGGCTCCTGCGATCGTTCACCATCGCCACGCGTTCGGGCGAGATATCGACGGCGTGGACCTCGTTGTTCTGCGCCAGCAGAACCGCATTTGACAGGCCGACATAGCCAAGACCGACAACTGCAATTTTCATCTGCCCATCCCTCCGAAGAGAAACGCCAGATTCAGGCAACTGGAAAAACCGCTCATGGGACCTGCTCTTTTCCGCTTTTTTTCCGTGTGATACCCAGTGATTACGGCACGATCAAGGCGTCGCGCCGGCGTTCACGCTACCCAGACCCGGGCGTAAGGCGGGAGCGCCACGCTGCCGCCCGGCCCGGCCACTGGCGCGTCGGACAACAGGTCGTGCATCTTCGTTGCCCCCACACCCGCGAACCACGAGGCGGGCAGGCCCGTCCACGCTTCGGTGAAGTTGAACACGCAGACGATCGGCCCGGTGGGCGCGCGCCGCGCAAACGCAAACAGCCCCTTCTGCCCGGTCTCAAGGATCTCCGTCGCCACCGCGCCGTGAAAACCCGGCACGGCGGCACGGCGGGCAAGAATGTGCGCGATCCCCTCGAACACGCGGCCCTCGGGCGTGGCCCCGCCATCGGGCAGGCGCGCCGTCCGGGTCCAATCCATCACCGGGCGGTGCACCCAGCGGCTGTCATGCGCATGCTCGGGCACATCGAGGTAGGAGTAATCGTTGAGCAACGCCAACTCGTCGCCCATGTAGACCAGCGGGATTCCCCCGTAGCTCGCCATCAACGCGTGGCCCAGAAGGATCCGGTCGACGGCATGGTCGATCCCGTCCACGTCGTGGTCTTCAAGCGCCTTCTCCAGCCCGGCGAGCGAGGCAGTCGTGCCGGAAATCCGCTTGTCGCCGGTCTGCTCGTTGACCTGGAACAACGCGCCCCTGGCGAAAGATCCCGCGAAACCGCCCTCGTAGAAATCCGACAGGAACGCCCGGTGTGAAAACCCCGACACGCCCACGGCCGCCGCATCCTCGTCCGTTACCGCCCAGCCGATATCGTCGTGGCAGCGGATATAGGTGGCATAGGTTGCGTTGGTCACCGCCGGCGGAAAATGCGTGCGCATCACGTGGCTCATCAGCCCGGTGTCGCGCGCCGCCAGCGCCGACCAGAACTGCACCATCAGGCTGTTGTGATAGGCAAGGTTGCCCTCCTTGCCGTCATGCTCGCCACGCCCGAGATAGGGCAGCATCTCGGCCGGGCTGACGATCGCCTCTTCGAGGTGGATCACGCTCGGCGCGGCGATCCGGCTCGCGGCGCGCAGCGCGTGCAGCAGCATGTGCACCTCGGGCTCCGACTGGCAGCGCGTGCCCATCCGCTTCCACAAGAACGCCGGCGCATCGAGCCGGAGCACGTCGAGCCCCTTGTTGGCGAGATAGAGCATCACCCGCACCATCTCGATAAACACCTGCGGATTGGCCCAGTTCAGATCCCACTGGTGCTCGTTGAACGTGGTCCAGACCCAGCGATCCATGTCTTCGTAATAGGTGAAGTTGCCCGGCGCGTTGGCGGGGAAAATCTCGACCAGCGTGGTCTCGTAGGCCTTGGGCAGCGTGTCGTCGACAAACATCAGGTAGTAGTCGCGGTAGCTCTCGTTGCCCGCCCGCGCCTTCTCGGCCCATTCATGCTCCTTGGCGGTGTGGTTCAGCACCAGGTCGATGCACACCGAGATGCCACGCTCGTGGCAGGCCCGGGTGACCGCTTCCAGCTCGTCCATCGTGCCGAGCTTCGGGTTCACCTCGGTGTAGTCCATCACCGAATAGCCGCCGTCGCTGTCGCCGGGGCGCGGCTTCAGGCATGGCATGAAATGCACGTAGGTGATGCCGAGATCCTGCAGGTAGTCGAGCTTTTCGGCCACGCCGGCGAGGTTGCCCGCGAACCGGTCGATGTAGAACACGTAGCCGTTCATCTCGGGGCGCTGAAACCAGTCCGGCTCCAGGTCGCGCTCCATGTCGCGCCATTTCAGCCGCTCGGGGCGCGCCTCCCAGGCTTCGTGCAGCACCGCAGTCAGATCGTCGGAAAACCGCGAGAAGTCGGGCCGGTGGCCATAAAGGCGCTCCAGAACCCCGAACAGGTCATCGCGTGACCGCTCGAGGCGCAACGCGAACAGGCGGTCGTTGAACGTGCGCGGCTTGGCCATGATCACATTTCCTTCCCTAGCGGCAATGATGCCGGGACAATGCGGGCGTGCAACCGTAAATCCATACCTGCGGCAAGTCGCATCGGCTCACAGGACCACGCGTGGCTCGGCCCGCCCCCGCGCGCCGGGATCGGCCGCAAACACCTGGCCCGCCAGCGGATCGCCGGCCAGCGCCGCCGCATTCATCCCTTCACGCGCCGTCGTGACGAACAGCGTCGCAAAGTCAGGCCCGCCGAACGCCGGGCAAGTGCTTCGCCCTGCCCCCACCGTGACCGCGCGCAAAAACCGCCCGTCGGGCGCATGAACGGCGACCCGCCCCGCGCCCCATTCGGCGATCCAAAGGTTACCGTCCGCGTCGGTCACCGCGCCATCGGGGATCAGCCCCTCGGCGGTCAGATCGATCAGGACGCGCGGCGCGCCCTCGGGCCAGCCATCGCGGCCGAGCGGCTGTGCCATCACCTGGCGCGTCCGCGTGTCGGTGTAGTAGGCGAGGCTGCCGCCCGGGGCGAAACTGATCGCGTTGGGAATCGTCAGCCCAGCGACGATCCGGCGCAATTGCCCACGATAGAGCCGGTAAATCGCCCCGGCATTCGGCTCGGCATTCTTGCCCATCGTCGAAATCCAGAACCCGCCATGAGGATCGGCGCGGCCATCGTTGGAGCGCGTCTCCATGTTGTCGGCTTCGAGCGGCACCACCTCCTCGGCGGCCTCGGTCGCAAGGTCGAAGGTGAACAGCGAGCTTTCCGAGGCGATCAGCAGCCGGTCGCGGTCGATCCAGCCGGCGGCCGAGATCATCTCGTCGAAGGCCCACTCCAGCGCCCTGTCGCCATCGCGCGACAGCAGCTTGCCAGCGAGCACATCGAACCAGAACAACTGGCCGCGCTCGGGGTGCCAGAGCGGCCCCTCGCCAAGGGTGCAGGGACGGGTATCATAGACTCTATTCATGCCAAACTCTCATGCGCTGCGATCAACCCGGCCAACGCCGCGGCCTTACCGTCCTTCACCCGCACCGGCACGCCCTGCGCGGCGAGCGCGGTGTGGAAGTTTTCCGCATTCCGATCGGCGCCGATCACCACCACCTCGCGCCCGAGCCAGTACAGCCGCGCCGCCGTGAGATCGGCGCCAACGAGCAGGCCGGACAGGCGGGATCGGCCGCAGACAGGGTCTAACCCAGCCAAAAGGGCCTGGGCACGCAAAGAGATCAGAGCGTTGGAAAGGCGCCCGGGGTCGCGGAACGCGGCCTCGACACCGTCGAGAAACGCGGCCTCGTCATGCCCCTCGGCGGCGATGGTCCGGCGCAGGATCGACTGCTTCGAGAGCAGGCCAAACAGCTCGCCCGTCATCGCCGACATGAAGCTCACCACCTCGCCGGCCGAGATATGGGCCCATTTCGTATGCGTGCCGGGCAGGCAGAGCACGCCGTCGAACGCCGGCTCGCCGGCGAGGAAGCCGGCAATCTGGGTCTCTTCCGAGCGCATCACGGCCGGTGGCGAGATCTGGTTCACTCCTGGCAGGATATGTACAGAGAGGCGCGGATCGCGCGCCGGCGCGCGGATCGCCTCGGCCCCGCCATTCGGCGTGCAGGGCACCGAGCGATAGGGCGCCTCGGCCCATCCCCCGCGCGACCCGGCGGCGCCGCAGATCACCACCTGCGTCGCCCGGTCCGGCGCCATCAGGTCGCCGCAGATCTCAAGCAGAAGCGGCTCCCAATCGACGGTCTCCAGCCCGCTGAACCCGCGTGCCACGTTGCGCTCCGCCAGCACATGTCCGTCTGGCCCCATCGCCCAGAGGCGCAGGTTCGTGTTGCCCCAGTCAGCGGCGATCCAGTCGGCGTAGCTCATCCCGTCACCACCACACCGCCATCAACCGGCAGCACCTGGCCGGTCACCGCATGCGACGCCCGCGACGCCAGGAAGAGCGTCGGCGCCACCATGTCTTCCGGCAGCACCTCGCGCTTGAGGCATTGGCGCGCGAGGTAGGGCCCAAAGGTCTCGGGCCGGACCCATTGCGCGCGCTGCTTCTCGGTCATCGTCCAGCCCGGCAGGATCGCGTTCACCCGGATCTCGTCGGGGCCGAACTCGCGCGCATGCACCCGCGTGAGCCCAACAATCGCGGCCTTGGCGGCGGCGTAGGAGGGGTATTCGGCATTGCCGAGAAAGTAGGCCACCGAGGTGTAGTTGACGATCTGCCCGCCACCGGCGCGCCGCATGCCCGGCACCACGGCCTGAGTGGCGAACAACACTGGGCGCAGGTTCACCGCCTGATTCGACTCCCAGAAATCCACGGTGACGTCGAGCGTTTTGTGGCGCAGATCGTCGGCGACGTTGTTGACCAGCACGGTCACATCGCCATGCGCGCGCGCCGCATCTGCAATCGCACCCTGGAGCGCGGACACGTCGCGCACATCGCCGCGCAGAAACAGCGGCCGCACCCCGTGCTTGGCCGCCATCGCATCGGCAAACCCGCCGGACTCGGCCACATCGAGAAACGCCACCTTGGCCTCTTGTTCAAGAAAGCCATCGACCAGGGCCGCGCCAATTCCGGAGCCGCCCCCGGTGATGAACACCGATGCGCCGGACAGATCGGGGAATGTCGCTAGTGCCATGCGGTGTCCTCCCGGGCGTGACCCTAGTGCCGCGCTCGGGCGTTGTGAAGCGGCCAGCCCCGCATTTGGGCTTTCGCGTCGCGGCGAAAAAGCCTACCTCGCACCCGAACTGACCGCACCGCGGCCCTGCAACACTTCCGAAACCGCTTATACGATATGCAACGCCTGAAAACCTGCCCGTATCTCCGGCCTCGGCCCGCGCGACGGCATATCGACAGCGTGATGAATTGGACGCATCCGGGGTGACAGGGCAAAACCCTGTGAACATTGGCTGGAACATCCACCACGATAGCGCTATCAGCGTTGCCGTGCGATGGCGACGAAAGGCGAGACCGTGAGAGACGCTTCTACGATGACCCTGACGCGGGAAAGTTTCCGCAACGATATTCTGCACCACCTGAAATACACGGTGGGCAAGGACCAGGCCCACGCCTCGGTCTACGACTGGCGGCTGGCCCTGTCGTTCGCCCTGCGCGACCGGATCGTCGAGCCGTGGTTCTCCTCCACCAAGGACACCTGGGACAACGACCACAAGCGTGTGTTCTACCTGTCGATGGAATTTCTGATCGGCCGCATCCTCGAAGACGCGGCGATCAACCTCGGGCTCAAGGGCATCGCCGCCGCCGCGCTGCTGGACCTCGGGCAGGATTTCGACGTGCTGGTGCATGACGAACCCGACGCCGCGCTCGGCAACGGCGGCCTTGGGCGCCTCGCCGCCTGCTACATGGAAAGCATGGCCACGCTTGGCTGCCCCGGCTACGGATACGGCATCCGCTACGAGCACGGGTTGTTCCGCCAGCGGTTCGAGAGCGGTCAGCAGGTGGAAACGCCCGAAGACTGGCTGACCCAGCGCCACCCCTGGGAGTTCGAGCGCCCGGAATCGAACTACACCGTGCGCTTCAAGGGCCATCTCGAAGAGCACCACGGCCGCACCGTCTGGGTGCCGAGCGAAACCGTGATCGCCACCGCTTACGACACGCCGGTGATCGGCTGGGAAGGGCGCTGGGCCAACACCCTGCGGCTCTGGGGGGCGCGGCCGACCACGCTGTTCGATCTCGAGCGCTTCAATCGGGGCGACTACACCGCCGCCGCCGAGCCCGAAACGCTGGCGCGCACCATCACCCGGGTGCTCTACCCCGACGACACCACCTATGCCGGCAAGGAACTGCGCCTCAAGCAGGAGTATTTCCTCACCTCCGCCTCGATCAAGGACATCCTGCGCCGCTACCTCGAAGCGCATGAAGACATCACCGAGCTCGACAAGCACGTGGCGATCCAGATGAACGACACCCACCCGGCGCTGGCCGGGCCGGAGCTGATCCGCCTGTTGGTCGACAAGCACAACATCACCTTCGAGCGGGCGCTGGAAATCTCGCAGAACGTGCTCGGCTACACCAACCACACGCTCCTGCCGGAAGCGCTGGAGCGCTGGTCGACCTGGCTTCTGGGCAACGTGCTGCCGCGCCACATGCAACTTATCGAGATGATCGACGCGGCCCACCACAAGGCCAACCCGGCCCGGCCCTCGAGCGTGGCGATCGTGCGCGGCAACGAGGTGCACATGGGCGAGCTCGCCTTCGTGATGTCGCACAAGGTCAACGGGGTTTCGGCGCTGCACACCGAGCTGATCAAGTCGCAGCTCTTTCCCGAGCTCGACAAGCTCCATCCCGGCCGGATCGTCAACCAGACCAACGGCGTCACCCCGCGCCGCTGGCTGATGCTGGCCAACCCCGGTCTCGCCAAGCTGGTCACCGACACCATCGGCACCGGTTGGGAAGCCGATTTGGACCGGCTCGCGGAACTTGAACCGCATATCGAGGATGCCGGCTTCCGCGAGGCGTTCATGGCAGTAAAGCGCCAGAACAAGGTGGAAACCTCGAACTGGATGCAGAAGCTCTGCGGCATCGAGGTCGACCCCGACGCGATGTTCGACGTGCAGGTCAAGCGGATCCACGAATACAAGCGCCAGTTGATGAACGTGTTCGAGACGATCGCGCAGTGGCACGAGATCAAGAAGAACCCCGAGGGCGATTTCGTGCCGCGGGTGAAGATCTTTGGCGGCAAGTCGGCGCCGGGCTACCAGGTGGCCAAGGAGATCGTGCACCTGATCAACGATGTCGGCCGGCTGGTGAACAACGACCCCGACATGCGCGGCCGGCTCAAGGTGGTCTACCCCGCCAACTACAACGTGACGATGGCCGAGCGCCTGATCCCCGCCGCCGACCTCAGCGAGCAGATTTCGACCGCGGGCAAGGAAGCCTCCGGCACCGGCAACATGAAGCTCAGCCTCAACGGCGCGCTCACCATCGGCACGCTCGACGGCGCCAACGTCGAGATCCGCGAGCAGGTGGGGGCCGAAAACTTCTTCCTGTTCGGCCTGACCGCCGAGGACGTGCTGATGCGGCGCAAGAACGTCAACCATGCGCGCGAGGCGATCGAGCACAGCCAGGCGCTCAAGGACGTACTGCAGATGATCTCGGAGGGCCGGTTCTCGCCCGATGAGCCCGACCGTTACCACGGCCTTGTCGACCGCACCTGGAACAGCGACTACTTCATGGTCGCCGCCGACTTCGCCGATTACCAGCGCGCCCAGGCGGAGGTGGACAAAACCTTCCTCGACCGCGACAGATGGGCGCGGATGGCGGCGTATAATACCGCAAGGATGGGGTTTTTCTCGTCTGACAGGTCAATCCGTGGTTACATGGAAGACATCTGGGGTGCCAAGTCGGCGCTCTGACCGGGAGGACGCGAGAAATGGCAAAAACGCCAGCCGCCGATATGCAGTTTCGGGTTTCGAACCAGGAGGCCCGTGCCATCGCCGAAGGGCGCCACGGTGATCCATTCTCGGTGCTCGGACCCCAGGGCGGACAGCTGGCGGCGTGGATTCCCGGTGCCGTCAAAGCCTGGCTGAATCAGGGCCGCGCCAAGCCCGTGGCGCTGGATCAGCACGTCGATTGCCCGGGCCTGTTCGAGGGCCCGGTTGACCCGACCAAGCCCTACACGATCCAGGCCGAGGATCTTGGCGGGGTTGGCTGGGAGTTCACCGACCCCTACCGATTCGGCCCGGTGCTGGGCGAGCTTGACGAATACCTCCTCGGCGAAGGCGGTCACCGGCGGCTGTGGGAGGTCCTCGGCGCGCATGTGAAGACCCTCGACAATGTCACCGGCACCCATTTCGCCGTCTGGGCCCCCAATGCCGAGCGTGTCTCGGTGGTGGGCGATTTCAACGCCTGGAACGGCACCGCCCACCCGATGCGCCGGCGCGGCGCCACCGGGGTGTGGGAAATCTTCATTCCCGGTCTCGCCGAAGGCACGATCTACAAGTACGAGATCCGCGCCCAGGGCGGCGTGATCCTGCCGCTGAAGGCCGACCCGGTGGGCTTCGGCTCGGAACACCCGCCCGCCACCGGCTCGGTGGTGCGTGCACCCGGGATGGGGCGGACGTGGAAAGACACGGGCTGGATGAAAGACCGCGCCGGCAAAAATTCGGTCGACGCGCCGATCTCGATCTACGAAGTCCACCTTGGAAGCTGGCGCAAGACCGACAACGGCACACGCCCGCTGTCCTATGCCGAACTCGCCAAGGAGCTGGTGGAATACGTGAAATGGATGGGCTTCACCCATGTCGAGCTGATGCCGGTGAGCGAGTTTCCGTTTGACGGCTCCTGGGGCTACCAGCCGATCGGCATGTTCGCCCCGACGATCCGCCACGGCACGCCGCAGGAGTTTGCCGCCCTGATCGAGGCCGCGCACGAGGCGGGGCTGGGCGTATTGTTCGACTGGGTGCCGGGCCACTTCCCGACCGACGAGCACGGGCTCGGCTGGTTCGACGGCACACCGCTCTACGAGCACGCCGACCCGAAGGAAGGCTTTCACACCGACTGGAACACGCTGATTTACAATTATGGCCGCAACGAGGTGGCAAACTACCTCAAGGCCAATGCGCTTTACTGGCTCGAGGAATACCACCTCGACGGGCTGCGCGTGGATGCCGTGGCCTCGATGCTCTACCGCGACTATTCGCGCGCGGCGGGCCAGTGGATTCCCAACAAGGATGGCGGGCGCGAGAACTACGAGGCGATCGACCTGCTGCGCGAGACCAACGTCCTGGCTTACGGCGAACATCCCGGCATCATGACCGTGGCCGAGGAAAGCACCGCTTTCAGCGGCGTGTCGCGTCCGGTCGAGACCGGCGGCCTCGGCTTCGGGTTCAAGTGGAACATGGGGTGGATGAACGACACCCTCGAATACATCTCGAAAGAGCCGATCTACCGCAAGTATCACCACGGCGACATGACGTTTTCGATGGTCTACGCTTGGTCGGAAAACTTCATCCTGCCGATCAGCCATGACGAGGTGGTGCACGGCAAGGGCTCGATGATCGCCAAGATGCCGGGCAACGCCTGGGAGCAATTCGCCAACCTGCGCGCCTACTACGGCTTCATGTGGACGCATCCGGGCAAGAAGCTGCTGTTCATGGGCCAGGAGTTTGCCCAGGGCCGCGAGTGGAACCATTCCGAGAGCCTCGACTGGCACCTGACCGACCTGCCCGAGCACCGCGGCATCCAGCTTCTGGTGCGCGACCTCAACACGATGTACCATGACAACCCGTCGCTGCACGTGAACGACACAAGGCCCGAGGGCTTCGACTGGCTCGAGGCGAACGACGCCGAGCACTCCGTCTTCGTCTTTGCGCGCAAGGGCAAGCCGGGCGATCCGCTGATCGTCGTGGCGGTGAACATGACCCCGATCGAGCGCGACGTGTACCGCATCGGCTTCCCGGCGCCCGGGCATTGGGATGAGATCATGAACACCGATGCCGAGATCTACGGCGGCGGCAATCGCGGCAACGGCGGCGGGATCGAGACCGAGCCCGTTTCCTGGCACTTCCAGGAGCAATCGGCCTATATCACGCTGCCGCCGCTTTCGGCAGTTGTATTCCGGCAGGGCTGACGGGAGACTGACGACAGATAAAGACTGCGCAGACAGGAGGAGGAATCCATGGAAACCGGGCAACACAGAAGAAGGCTCTCTTCGCAGGCAATGGCCTTCGTCCTGGCCGGAGGTCGGGGATCGCGCCTCAAGGAACTGACCGACCGGCGCGCGAAACCAGCGGTCTATTTTGGCGGCAAGACCCGGATCATCGACTTCGCCCTGTCGAACGCGCTGAACTCGGGCATCCGCAAGATGGCGATCGCCACGCAATACAAGGCCCACAGCCTGATCCGCCACGCCCAGCGCGGCTGGAACTTCTTCCGCGCCGAGCGCAACGAATATCTCGATATCCTCCCCGCCTCGCAGCGGATCGACGAAGAAAACTGGTACAAGGGCACCGCCGACGCCGTACGCCAGAACATCGACATCATCGACAGCTATGACGTCGAGTATCTCATCGTGTTGGCGGGCGATCACATCTACAAGATGGACTACGAGGTCATGCTCGAGCACCACGTAAACTCGGGTGCGGAGGTAACGGTGGGCTGCCTGACCGTGCCGGTTGCCGAAGCCAGCGCCTTCGGCGTGATGGACGCCGACGAGGATGGCCGGATCACCAGCTTTCTCGAAAAACCGGCCAACCCGCCGCACATGCCCGGCGACCCGGCCCATGCGCTGGCCTCGATGGGCATCTACGTGTTCGACTGGAAATTCCTGCGCGAACTGCTGCTCGAGGATGCCAACGACCCGAATTCGAGCCACGATTTCGGCCATGACCTGATCCCGCACATCGTCAAGCACGGCAAGGCGATCGCCCACAAGTTCACCGACAGCTGCGTGCGCTCGGGGCTGGAAAAAGAGGCCTACTGGCGCGACGTCGGCACCGTCGACGCCTATTGGCAGGCCAATATCGACCTCACGGACTTCGTGCCCAAGCTCGACTTGTATGATCGCACCTGGCCGATCTGGACCTACGCCGAGATCGTGCCCCCGGCGAAGTTCATCCACGACCAGGAGGGGCGGCGCGGGGCCGCCATCTCGTCGCTGATCGCCGGCGATACGATCATCTCCGGCTCGGTGGTGAAAAATTCGCTGATCTCCACCGGCGGGCGGCTGCACTCCTATTCCTCGGTGAACTATTCGGTGCTGCTGCCGCATGTGCAGGTCAACCGGAACGCACGGCTGAAGAATTGCGTCGTCGATTCCGGGCTCGACATCCCTGCCGGCCTCGTCGTCGGTGAGGACCCTGTGGAAGACGCCAAGTGGTTCCGCGTGACCGAGAGCGGTATCACGCTGATCACCCGCGATATGCTCGTCCGGCGCCAGGCCGAACTCGGCTAGGAGGCCCCCATCATGCGCGTACTGTCCGTCGCGTCCGAATCCGTGCCGTTGATCAAGACGGGCGGGCTGGCTGACGTGGTCGGGGCCCTGCCCGGCGTGTTGAAAAGCGAAGGCGTGGATATGCGGGTGATGCTGCCCGCCTATCCCGGCCTGCTCGACAAGCTTGGCCCGGTCGAAGAGGTCTGGGCCGACTGGAACCTTTTCGGCGGCCATGCCCGGCTGATGAAAGGCATCATCGCGGGCATCACCGTGCTCGCGCTCGACCTGCCGCATCTCTACCACCGCACGGGCGGCCCCTATGCGGACGCGAACGGCGACTACTGGGACAATCCCGAGCGCTTCGCCGCGCTGTCCTGGGCCGCGGCCACGGTGGCGCGCGACGGCACGGGCGATGGCTGGAAACCGGATATCCTGCACGCGCATGACTGGCAGGGCAGCCTTGCCCCGGCATATTTGCGCTATTACGGCGACGGCGGCGTGAAATCGGTGCTGACGATCCACAACATCGCCTTCCAGGGCGTCACCGGCGGCGACCGGCTCGACAGCCTGCGCCTGCCCTGGCACGCCTGGCACCCCGACCACGCCGAGTATCACGGCAATATCTCGACCCTGAAAGTGGGGTTGGCGCTGGCCGACGCGATCACCACCGTTTCGCCGACCTATGCCGAAGAGCTGATGCGGCCCGAGTTCGGTATGGGGCTGGAAGGCGTGATCGCCTCGCGCGCGGCCGATCTGCATGGCATTCTTAACGGTGTCGAGGAAGGCACCTGGTCACCCGAGGCCGACCCGGCAATCACGCCCTATTCCGCCGCAAAACTCGCGGGCAAGGCCGCCAACCGCGCTGCGCTGATCGAAGAATTCGGCCTGGGCGAGGTGCCGGGGCCGCTCGCCATCCTCGTCAGCCGGCTGACCTGGCAGAAGGGGATCGACCTCTTGGCCGATGCCCTGCCCGACTTCATCGCCGCCGGCGGCGGGCTGGTGCTGCTGGGCTCGGGCGAGCCTCACCTGGAAAACGCCGTGAAGGCCGCGGCCGCGCGCTGGCCCAAACGCGTCGGCGTGCGGATCGGCTATGACGAAGCGCTGTCGCACCGGATGTTCGCCGGCGGCGACGCGGTGATCGTGCCGTCGCGCTTCGAGCCCTGCGGGCTGACCCAGATGTATGGCCTCAAATATGGCACCGTGCCGGTGGTTGCCGCCACCGGCGGGCTGAACGACACGGTGATCGGCGCCACGCCGGCGAGCCTCGCCGCCAATGCCGCCACCGGCATCAGCTTCCACCCGATCGACGCCATCGCGCTCTCGGGCGCGCTGCGCCAGCTCACCGCGCTTTACGGTGACCGCGCCGGCTGGTCTCGCCTCGTCAAGCGGGCGATGGGGGCCGAGGTGGGCTGGGACAGGCCGGCGAAAGCCTATGCGGACCTCTACAGGAGCCTGACCGCGTGACCGAACCCCATCCCGCCCTGTCCCATGATCGGATTTCCGGCCTCGACCTCACGCCTGGCCGCGCCTGGCCGATGGGCGCGACCGTCGACGCGCGCGGGGTTAACTTCGCCGTGTTCTCGGCCAACGCGACCAAGATCGAAGTCTGCCTGTTCACCGAAGACGGGCGCACCGAGCTGACACGCATCGCCCTGCACGAACGCGACGGTGATATCTGGCACGGCCACATTGCCGGGCTCGGCCCCGGCACCCGCTACGGGCTGCGCGCGCATGGGCCTTACGATCCGGAAAGCGGCCACCGCTTCAACCCGAACAAGCTGTTGATTGATCCCTATGCGCGCCGGATCGAGGGCAAGCTCAGGTGGTCTAAGGCGCTGATGGGCTACCACGTGGGCTCACCGCTGGGCGATCTGAGCTTTTCCACCCGCGACAGCGCCTTTGCCATTCCGAAATGCGTGGTCGAGGGCGACGACGGGTTTGACTGGCAGGGCGATACGCCGCCCAACCATGCCGGGCCCGATACGCTGATCTACGAGGCGCATGTGAAGGGCCTGACGGCGATGCACCCGCAGATCGACCCATCCAAGCGCGGCACCTTCCTCGGCCTCGCCTCCGATCCGGTGATCGCGCATCTCAAGAGCCTCGGCGTGACCGCGATCGAGCTCATGCCGGTGCAGGGTTTCCTCGACGATCGCTTCCTGATCGACCGGGGCCTGCGCAACTATTGGGGCTACCAGACGATTGCCTTCTTCGCGCCTGAACCGCGCTACCTCGACCGGGGCCAGATCGGCGAGTTCAAGCAGATGGTGCGCCGCTTTCACGCCGAGGGAATCGAGGTGATCCTCGACGTGGTTTACAACCACACCGCCGAGGGCGATGGCTTCGGCCCCACGCTCAGCTTCCGCGGCCTCGACAACGCCGCCTACTACCGGCTCGCGCCGGAAAAACGGCATTACATCAACGATTGCGGCACCGGTAACGCGCTGGATCTGTCGCATCCGGCGGTGCTGCGCATGGTGATGGACAGCTTGCGCTACTGGGTCGAGGAATTTCACGTCGACGGGTTCCGCTTCGATCTCGCCACCGCGCTCACACGCGGTCCGCACGGCTTCGATTCGGGCTTTCTCGACGCCATCCGCCAAGACCCGGTGCTCGCCCGCATCAAGCTGATCGGCGAACCGTGGGACGTGGGCCCGGGGGGCTATCGCCTCGGGCAATTCCCGCACCCGTTCCGCGAGTGGAACGACCGCTACCGCGACGATATGCGCGCCTTTTGGCGCGGCGATGGCCACCTGCTGCCCGGCCTTGCCAAGGCACTGCTCGGCTCGCCCGAGATCTTCGATACCGGCGGGCGCCCGGCGACGGCCAGCATCAACCTGATCTCCAGCCACGACGGGTTCACCCTCGCCGATCTCGTCTCCTACAATGAGAAACACAACGAGGCCAACGGCGAGGGCAACCGTGATGGCCATGCCGCCAATTTCTCCGACAACCTCGGCGTCGAGGGCCCCACCTCCGACCCGGTGATCCGTGCCGCCCGTGGCCGCCGCCAGCGCGCCATGCTCGCCACGCTGTTCTTCAGCCAGGGTATCCCGATGCTGCTGGCCGGCGACGAGATCGGCAACACGCAGCGCGGCAACAACAACGCCTATGCGCAGGACAACGAGACCGGCTGGGTCAACTGGAAAGACGCCGACGACCACCTGCTCGCCTATGTGCGCCGCCTCTCCGCCCTGCGCCGCCGCCATGGCGTGCTCAGCCAGCGCAATTTTCTGCATTCGCGCCCCCGCCCCGCCGACGGGCTGCCCGATCTCGAATGGTGGCACCCCGAGGGCCGCGCCCCGACCGACGCCGACTGGCATGACCATGTGCACGCGATGGGCGTGATCATCCGCGCCTCGGCCGAGACGATCAAGGATTCCGGCCACGACGAGGTATTTGCGGTGTTCAACGCCGGGCCGGCCCGCGACGTGGTGCTGCCGGAAGGCGACTGGGTGCGCGTGCTCGACAGCGCCAACCCCGAGGCACCCGAAAAACCCGTTGCCGCCACCTACAAGGCCGCCGAGCAATCGGTGCTGCTGTTCGCCCATCCCGAGACCTGAGGAGAGAGAGATGTCGATCCTGACCGTCGCCAGCCAACCGATCGAGGGCCAGAAGCCCGGCACCTCGGGGCTGCGCAAGAAAACCCGGCAGTTCATGCAGCCGCATTTTCTCGAAAATTTCGTGCAGGCGATCCTCGACGCGATCGGCGGCGCGGCGGGCAAGACCTTCGTACTCGGCGGCGACGGGCGCTATTTTTCGCCCCAGGCCGCGCAGGTGATCCTGCGGATGTGCGCCGCCCAGGGCGCAAAACGGGTGATCGTCGGGCAGGATGCGCTGCTCTCCACCCCCGCCGCCAGCCACCTGATCCGGCTGAACAAGACCGACGGCGGCTTCATCATGTCCGCCAGCCACAACCCGGGCGGGCTCGACGAGGATTTCGGCCTGAAGTTCAACATGGCCAACGGCGGCCCGGCCCCCGAGAGCGTGACCGACGCGATCTTCGCCGCGACCGAAACGATGCGCGAATACCGGATTCTTGAAGCCCAAGACGTCGATCTGTCCGCCATCGGCGAATCCACGCTGGGCGGCATGACGGTCTCGGTCGTCGACCCGGTGAGCGACTACGCCGACCTGATGGAAACGCTGTTCGATTTTCCTGCGCTGCGCGCGATGTTCGCCGGCGGCTTCCGCATGCGGTTCGATGCGATGTGCGCGATCACCGGCCCCTACGCCACCGAGATTCTCGAACGCCGCCTTGGCGCCGCGCCGGGCACGGTGGTGAACGGCACGCCACTGCCCGATTTCGGCGGCATGCACCCCGATCCGAACCCGACATGGGCGCATGACCTGATGGACGTGATGTTTGGCGCCGATGCGCCCGATTTCGGCGCCGCCTCCGACGGCGACGGCGACCGCAACATGGTGGTGGGCAAGAACACCTACGTCGCCCCCTCCGACAGCCTCGCGGTGCTGGCCGCCAATGCCCATCTCGCGCCGGGCTACCGCGCCGGAATCGCCGGCGTGGCGCGCTCGATGCCCACCTCCGCCGCCGCCGACCGCGTGGCCGAGAAGATGGGCATCGCCACCTTCGAGACCCCCACGGGATGGAAGTTTTTCGGCAACCTGCTCGACGCCGGCCGGGTCACCCTCTGCGGCGAAGAAAGCTTCGGCACCGGCTCGGACCACGTGCGCGAAAAAGACGGGCTCTGGGCCGTGTTGCTGTGGCTCAACATCCTCGCCGAGCGAGGGCAGTCGGTGGCCGAGATCCTGCAAGCGCATTGGCACGACTTCGGGCGCAACTACTATTCGCGCCATGACTACGAGGTGCTGCCGGTGGACGTGGCGAACCGGATTGTCGGCGACGTGCAGGCCCGGCTTGGCGATCTGCCCGGTCAGGAGGTTGGCGGCATGACCATCGCCAGCGCCGACGATTTTGCCTACACCGATCCGGTCGATGGCTCGGTGTCGAAGGGCCAGGGCCTGCGCATCGTGTTCACTGACGGATCGCGCTTCGTCATCCGCCTGTCGGGCACCGGCACCGAGGGCGCCACGCTCAGGCTTTACCTTGAGCGTTACGTGGCCGGCCCCGAGGGGCTCGGGCTGGACGTGCAGGCGGCGCTTGGCCCGGTGCTCGACGCCGCCGAAACGCTGGCTCGGATTCGCGCGATCTCGGGCCGCGACGGGCCGAACGTGATCACCTGAGCGCGGCGCGGTTTGACTTCCTCCCGCGCGCGGCGCTAGGAACGGGCCGCATTCAGGGCCATGGCAGGAACGGGCATTTGACGGAGACCGTAGCAAAAACCGGCGCGGGGCGGCTTGTCGCCGTGGTCGTGACCTACCAGCGCCTGCCGCAGCTCCAGACCACGCTGGCAAGGCTGCTGGATGCCGCGCCCGAGCACCTGGCGCAGATCCTGGTGGTCGACAACGCCTCGACCGATGGCACCGCCGGCTGGCTGGCGGCGCAAAAAGATCCCCGGCTGATCGTCCAGACCCTGCCCCGCAACGTCGGCGGCGCCGGCGGGTTTGCCGCGGGCCTGCGGTTTGCCACCGAAACGCTCGATCCCGACTGGCTATTGGTGATGGACGACGATGCCCGGCCCGACCCCGACGCGTTGGCGCTGTTTCACGCCGCGCCGCGCGACGGGCAGGAGGCCTGGGCGGCGGCGGTCTATTATCCGTCGGGCCGGCTGTGCGAGATGAACCGGCCCACCCGCAACCCATTCTGGCACCTGCGGGCCTTTGCCGGCGCGTTGTTTTCGGGCCGACAGGGCTTTCACCTTACCGATGCCGACTACACCAGCGGCAAGACCAGCCAGATCGACGCCGCCTCTTTCGTCGGCCTCTTTCTCTCGCGCAAGGTCGTCGAGATGGTGGGCTACCCCGACGCGGATCTGTTCATCTACGGCGACGACGTGCTCTACACGCTCGGGCTGCGCAAGGCGGGCGGGCGGATCGCCTTCGACCCGGCGCTGCGCTTCGAGCACGATTGCGAAAGCTCGCAGCCGGGTGGGCGCAAGATCTACGATCCGGTCTGGCGCGCCTATTACCACCACCGTAACATCATCTTCGTCTATCGCCGCGCGGCCGGGCCGATGTTCTGGCTCGTTGTCCCGCTGATCCTGCTCAGATGGACCACACACGCGAAGCATTACGGCCCCGAAGCGCCCGCGTTCCGCGCCCTGCTCAAACGGGCGATCTCGGATGCCTTCCGCCGCGACACCACGGCCACGCTGCCCGAAATCCAGGCCCTGGCCGAGCGCGCGCGCGCCGGCACCGGGGTTTGAGCTCACTCGCTGTTGATGATCCGGCTGTGATGCGCGCTCAGAAACAGCAGCCCGAACATCAGCGCCACCAGCGAAATCCCGATCACGTAGGTTTCGGTGATATATTGCGGGTAGTAAGTGGGAAACACGCCGGTGCGGAACAGGCCGGTGAGGTGCACCAGCGGATTCCACCACAGGATGTCACCTGCCTGCTGCGGCACATCTTCATAGATGAAGATCACCGCCGAGGCGATCATCAGCGGTCGGTTGATGATCTTCCAGGCCGTCTTCCAGATCGGCACCAAGCCGATAAGCATGCAATTGAACGTTCCGACTGCGAGCCCAAGCAAAGACGCCAGTGCAATTGCGTTCACCAGCGGCGGGTAATCCAAAACCGTGCCGGAACCGGTAAAATACAAAAGGCCGCCGAGAATGATGATGAGATTGAGCAGGCTGGTGAGAAAAGTAAGCAGGAAACGCGCGATGATCGCATCGATCCAGGTGACGGCCGGGTAGAGCAGGAGCGCGCGAGAGAACGCGATCGAACTGCTGACCGAGCTCTCGATCGACTTGTAGTGCGAAAATACCAGGTACCCGCTGGCATAGAACAGGATGAAACTGTTGCCGAGCGATGGCGTGCGCATCAGCAGCGAGAACCCCAGCGAGAGGATCGTGATCATTCCGATCGGCTCGAGGATGGCCCAGATATAACCGCCGGGGGATCTCCCGTAAGTGGTCGTCATCTCGCGCAGCACCAGCGCCAGGATCACCCGCGAAGTGGCAAAGCTGCGCCGATGCACGTCGAACCGCGCCTTCGGCGGCTCAAGCGCGGGGGGCACGGGCGTGGTGCTGTCGGTGTGATCCACGGTGGACAAGGGGCACGCTCCATTTGTCTGGCGTTGCAGCGCCGCATTATGTAGAAAAGCCGGGGCAAGTTCAAACCCGATCGCGAAAGGCAAGCGCGTGGTGAAGCAGCAAGAAAAACAAGCATCTGGCAAGAGAAAAAACGACGATGCCCCACCTCGGGGCAAAGCCGGCACACCTGCGGCTGAGCGCGGCCCGAATGCCGGCGCCAACCCCGACGACACCAATGCTCCAGTCGCGCCGCAAGTCATCGAGATCCGCCCGATGGCCCGCCGCGCGGGCATGCGCAAGCGCCATTGGGGCCTTGCCCTGGGCTTCCTCCTGATCGTCGTCACGCCGCTCGCCCTGGTCGGCTACTACCTGACCGCGCACGCCACCGACCAATTTGCCTCGGTCGCCGGCTTCTCGGTGCGTCAGGAAGACTCGCCGTCCTCCCTTGAGGCGCTGGGCGGGCTGACGCAATTCGTGGGCGGATCGACCTCGGGTGAGGCCGATATGCTCTACGAATACATCCGCAGCCAGGACCTCGTGGCCGCGATCGACAAACGGCTCCACCTGACCGACCACTACACCGCCCCCTACAAGTCCGACCCGATTTTTGCCCTTGCCCCCGGCGGCACGATCGAAAATCTGGTTGAGTACTGGCAGCGGGTCGTGCTGGTGTCCTACGACCAGAACACCGGGCTGATCAACCTGACCGTGCTCGCCTTCAGTCCTGACATGGCGCAGAACCTGGCCCGCGAGATCCTCACGGAGAGCCAGCTGCTGGTGAACGAGCTCAACGCCGCCTCGCGGTCGGACTCGCTGAAATACGCCGAGGAAGATCTGAAAGAATCCGTCTCCCGGCTCAAGGCCGCGCGCGAGGCGCTGGTGCATTTTCGCACCCGCACCCAGATCGTCGACCCCGAAAGCGATCTGCGCGGGCGCATGGGTGTGCTCAACTCCCTGCAACAGCAGCTCGCACAAGCCATGATCGACTACGACATCATCGCCCAGGATACCGGGCCGGAAGACCCACGGGTGGTGCAAGCCCTGCGACGGATCGAGGTAATCCGCGAGCGCATCGCCGCCGAGCGCCGCAACTTCGCCGAGGATGAGAATATCGGTGGGGTCGAAGCCTACCCCGCCCTGCTCGCCGAATACGAAGGCCTGATGGTCGACCGCGAATTTGCCGAGGAAACCTACCGCGTCTCGCTCGCCGGGCTCGATATCGCGCGCTCCAATGCCGCCCGTCAGAGCCGCTACCTGTCGACCTACGTGCAGCCAACCCTGCCGCAGACCGCCGAATTTCCGCGCCGCTGGGTGATTTTCGGCATGGCCGCGCTGTTCTTCGTTCTGCTCTGGTCAATCCTGACGCTGATGTTCTACGCGTTGCGCGATCGCAAGTAGGCGCCGCGCCATGATCCGATTTGAACATGTCACGAAGTCGTTCAAGTTGAACGGTCATCGCAAGTTGGTCATCGACAATCTCGATTTCACCTTGCCCTCGGGCAAAGCCATCGGCCTGCTCGGCGCCAATGGCGCCGGCAAGTCGACGCTGCTCCAGATTGTCGCCGGCTCGCTGCGCCCGGACAGCGGGCGCGTCGTCTCGGACGGGTCGATCTCTTGGCCGATCGGCCTGGCCGGGGCCTTTCACCGCGACCTGACCGGCGCGCAGAACGTGCGGTTTCTCGCCCGCGTCTACGGGGTCGATACCCGCAGCCTCGAGGCTTTCGTGCGCGACTTCGCCGAGTTGGGTCCGCATTTCCACATGCCGATCAGCAGCTACTCGATGGGGATGCGCTCGCGCCTCACCTTCGGCGCGGCAATGGGGATCAAGTTCGATACCTACCTGATCGACGAAGTCACCGCCGTCGGCGATGCCGCATTCCGTCGAAAGAGCCGTGCGGTCTTTCGCGAGCGGGTGAAATCCTCCGGCGCGATGATGGTCAGCCACAACATGCGCGAATTGCGCGCGTTCTGCGATTCCGGCCTGGTCCTCTTCAAGGGCCACTTGCGCTACTACGAAGACATCGACGACGCCATCGCTGACCACGAACGCCGCCAATCGGCCTGAGTCGCGCCCCGCCCAGGGTTAACGTCCCGGTTAACACCGGGTTTTCAATTGCCGCTTCTCTCCCCGTTTTGGTCACATTGGCGCGCCGCCAAGTGGCCGAAATCGACCTCAGGTTCTCTGCATTGCCAACCTGGGGGTTCGGGAAATGCAGTTCACGGTGCGGGGGACGGTGCGGTCGGGTTTCGACGCGCTCGACTACGACATCAGAGACCTGGCGATCTTGCAGGACGGAGATACCGTCACCGTTTTTGCAACCTCGGGCGCCTATGGCGGGCTCACCAGCTATTCCCTGCCCGGCAGCGGCCAGGCCACTCTGGTCGATAGCGCCTTCTACAACCCCGCCTGGTCGCTCGGGATCGGCGACGACCTCGTGCTTGTCGACGATGGATGGGGCGGGGCGCAGGCGGTGTTCGGCATGACCGGGGCGAGCCAGCTTGGCGCCTATTCCGTCGGCCTGAATGGCACCATCGGCGCCGTGTCCCATCTCGACGGGCTGATCCCCGGCCTCGGCCACCCCGATGCGCTCGGGGTCACGGCCACGGGCGATCTGCTGGTCGCCGGTACCGGGTCGGGCTTTTCCAGCTACACCACGGACGGCGCGTCGCTCGCTATCACGGGTGTGGTCGACGATGACGCCACCGCGCTGGTCGAGAGCGTCTCAGCCTTCGCGCATGTCGAGGTCGCCGGCAACAGTTTCATCGTCGCGGGGTCCGACACCGAGTACGGCATTACTGCCTATCAACAATCGGCAGGCGGCCTGCTGCGCACCGACATCAGCGGCCCCGATCAGGGCGTCGGCCTGATGGTGCCCACCGATATCGCCAGCGCCGAAGTGGACTTTGTCGACTACGTCGTCGTCGCCACGGCGATGAACGCGAACGGGGCGCTGAGCGTGTTTCACGTCGGCCAGGACGGCACCCTCACCGCCACCGATCACGTGCTCGACACGCTCGACACCCGCTTCGGTGGCGTGCAGAGCGTCACGGTAATCGAGCACAACGGCATCAGCTTCGTGGCCGCCGGCGGCGGTGATGACGGGGTGTCGCTGTTCGTGCTCCTGCCCGGCGGCCAGCTTCAACTTGTCGCCACCATCGCCGACAGCCTCACCACCGGCCTCGCCAACGTTGCGGCCATCGCCGGCGCCTCGGTGGGCAACAGCCTGCGCCTGCTCGTCGCCTCGCAATCTGAAGGCAGGCTGACCGACCTGGCCGTCGATCTCTCCACGCTCGGCGCGCAGATCGTCGCCGCCGCGGCCGGCGGCACGTGCACCGGCACGGCGGGCGACGATATCCTCGTCGGCCTCGACGGGGCCGACACGCTGAACGGCGGGCTCGGCAACGACATCCTCGTCGACGGCGCCGGCAGCGACACGCTCTCAGGTGGAACCGGGCGTGATACCTTCGTGCTGCGCGACGACGGCGTGGCCGACACGATCACCGATTTCAACCCGGCGTTCGACCGGCTCGACCTCGCCTCCTGGCCGATGTTCCACGATCCCGACAGTCTCGACATCGCCGCCACCAGCTATGGCGCCGTGGTCACCTGGCGCGCCGAAACGCTCTACGTGCATAGCGCCGCGGGCGGCGCGCTCGACATCGCCGCGCTGCGCGCCAGCGTGGTGCAGGGGATCGACCGGCCGATGGACCTGTCGGGCGTGCTATTCCCCAACGATCAGGACTACGACATCACCGGCACCGACGGCGACGATATCCTGCGCGCCGGCGCTGGCAGCCAGACGATCGCGCCGGGCCTCGGCAACGACACCGTCTTTGCCGGCGACGGCGACGACGTGATCCTCGACGGCTGCGGCCTCGATTGCGTCTATCTCGAAGGCGGTAACGACACCTACACCGATGCCGCCGCCTCCGCCCCCGACGACGGCGATACCATCTACGGTGGCGCGGGCAACGACGACATCTCCACCGGTGTCGGCAATGACACGGTGTTCGGCGAAGACGGCGACGACGTGATCCGCACCGGCCTTGGCAACGACATCGTCGATGGCGGCGCGGGGGCGGACGTGGCCTGGCTCGACGGCGGGGATGATCACTACAATGACATCGCCACCGACGGCCCGAACGAAAGCGACGAGGTGCATGGCGGTGACGGCAATGACACGATCCGCGGCGGCGGCGGCAACGACCTGCTGAATGGCGATGCCGGTAACGACCTGCTCGTCGGCGATCTCGGCAACGATTCCCTTCTCGGCGGAACCGGCCGCGACACGCTCTGGGGCGGTGGTGGCGATGACCTGCTCGATGGCGGCGATGATGACGATACTCTGCGCGGACAGTCTGGGCGCGACACCATCATCGGCGGCCTCGGCAGCGACCTGCTCTTTGGCGGCGACGATGACGATACGCTCTCCGGCGGCGATGGCGACGATACGCTCAACGGCGAAACCGGCGACGACCTGCTGCTCGGTGAAGCCGGTCGCGACACCCTGCGCGGCGGCCTCGGCAACGACGAGCTGGACGGCGGTGACGACAACGACCTGCTGGAAGGCGGCGATGGCAATGACACTCTGCGCGGCGGGCTCGGGCACGATCGGCTCGACGGCGGTGACGACCATGACACCCTTTGGGGCGGCGACGGCAACGATACCCTGCTTGGCGACGTTGGCCGCGACACCCTCCACGGCGAAGCCGGCAATGACACCCTCGACGGCGGCGCCTGGGGCGACTTTCTGTTCGGCGGCATCGGCGACGACCTGCTCAAGGGAAGCTGGGGCATGGACGAGCTGCATGGCGGCGATGACAACGACCGTCTCGAAGGCGGCACCGCCGACGACACCCTGTTTGGCGACGCCGGCAATGATACGCTGCTTGGCGGCGACGATAACGACCATCTCGACGGCGGAACCGGAAACGACGTGCTGAACGGAGAGAACGGCAACGACACGCTCTTGGGCGGCGACGGCGACGACAGGCTCTACGGCAACGCCGGCAACGACACGCTCGATGGCGGGCTGGGCAATGATGTGCTGATCGGCGGCTGGGGCAGCGACAGACTCTATGGCGGCGAGGGCGACGACAAGCTCTACGCCACGGGCGGTATCGGCAACCTCCTCAACGGTGGCGACGGCAATGATTTCGCCCTCGGAACCAAGCGCGCCGAGGTTCTCGTCGGCGAGGCCGGGAACGACAAACTGCGCGGGCTCGGGGGCAACGATCGCGCTTATGGCGGTGACGGGTTTGACGTTTTGTTGGGCGACTTCGGCAATGATCGCCTGTTTGGCGGCAACGACAACGACCGGCTGTTCGGCGGCGCGCACCGTGACCTACTGATTGGCGGGGACGGGAATGACTTTCTGGACGGGGGCAGGGGTAACGACAGGATGAACGGCGGCGCGGGCGAAGACACCTTTCGGTTCAGCCGGATCTCCGGGCGTGACGTTCTGATCGGTTTCGACCCGACAGAGGACACGTTGCGCCTGATCGGCGTGCGCAGGAGCCAGGTGGAATTGCACGACACCAGATTCGGACTCACCGTCGACTGGGGGGTCGGATCGGTCAACCTGGTTGGCCTCGACGCCGACGACTTCAAAGTGTCGTGGATCGATTTCGGGTGACCGCGACGGTGGTGCGGTTCAGATCAGGATTGACCCCTCGAGCCCGACGGTATCGGCCAGACCCACGAGCAACACGATGTTGCCGTTGCCAAACCACCACACCACGCCGTTTTCCGTCACATGCGCCGCATCCGCGATCTCGGCCGCGCTGCGCACCTCACCACCCCAGAGCTCCGGATCGAAGTGGATCCGATCTTCGCCAATGACAAAGCCGAAAACCCGGTCGCGCCCGGTCCCGGCGAAAAACTGGAAGGTGTCGGCGCCTGGACCGCCGTTCAGCTGGTCGTTGCCGCTGCTGCCGAAGATCGTGTCGGCCCCGTTACCGCCGAAGACCACATCGGCCCCGGGACCACCGCCAAGCACGTCATCACCGTCGCCACCGGCCAGGCGATCATTGCCGGCGCCGCCCCAGCCGGTATCGTTGCCCGTTTCGGCAAAGAGCCTGTCGTTTCCGGTGTCGCCGAACAGCGTATCCCGGCCAATCCCCCCGTAAACCGTGTCGGCCCCGGCATACCCGCGCACCGTATCGTTGCCATTCCCGGCGCGCACCGTGTCGTTGCCCGCACCGGCAAAGAGCAAATCATCCCCACCAAGGCCATACAACGTATCGTTCCCACCGCCGGCGGCCAGCCGGTTCGCCACGCCGTTGCCCACCAGCGTATCGTCGCCACGGGCTGACCGCGCGTTCTCGATCACCACGCCTGCGGCAATGGTGACTCCGCCCGCCACACCGTCGGCTGCGGAAATGAACCCGCCACCGCCGCGTTCATAGTTCAGCGTCGCCGCCCGCAAGTTGATCGTCGTGTCGCGCCCCCCGAGATACTGGATCGTATCGGTCCCGCCCGTATCCCAGATCCCCCGATAGGCGGTGCCGATCTTGTTGACGTCGGGCAGGGTGTAGGTGGTATCGCCGGAGCGGGTCGCCCCATTGGCCCCGTATTTTTCCTGCAACACGGCAATGTCCAGCGGGCTCGGCCCGGCCTCGTAGCCATGGTTCCAGATCCGGTGATCGAAGGCGGAGTACCCGACCGGGCCGGCAACAAACCCCGAATTGTAGCTCATCGTCGTAAACACGCCCTGGTTCAAAAGCGCCGTCCCGAGATCGTTCGACCCGTAGCGCACACCGGGAAACACCGTCGACGTCCCGCCATCGTCAAACGGGTGCGCCAGCCCCAGCCCGTGCAGGAGCTCGTGCACGATGGTGACAAACCCGTAGCCCCCGACCGACAGATCGCCCCCCGGCCCCCGGTCCCAGGCCAGGCCGTTGAACATCGCACTCCCGCCAAAGGCCTCGCCCGGCGGGTTCATCCAGCCCAGCGTGTCGCGCGACATCTCGCCGTTGGCATCCAGCCCGATCACGAAATCCGCCGCCGCCCGCGATCCGACTCGCACGAAATCGATCGCCACGGAGGCTTCGATCAACGCGAAGGCGCGTTGGAACTGGCGAATTTCATAGAGCGTGAAACCGTCGGAAGTATAGACGCCACCATACCCATCGCGGATCTTCGCCCCTTTTGGCGCGAAATAGACCTCGATCGTGTTGTCGCCGGGCACCCGTGTGCCCCAGTCCAGCCCGGATTTCGGGTTATAGCTGCTCGTTCCTGCCATCTTGGCCTTCCGACCTGAATTCGCCTGTGCCCCATATTAATATGTGAAACACCCTTCGAAAAGGTACATGCCTCGTTTGTGCGCCTTTGCGCGGCACCCGAGCCTTGCACCTGCCCGACCGCTTGGCTTAGACCGGCGCCGAACACCGCGAGGGCATTCCGAATGAAAGCGATCTTCCATATCGGTCACCACAAGACCGGCACGACCTCTCTGCAGGCCTTTCTCGCGATCAACTGGGCCAAGCTCGTCACGGCCGGGGTTCTTTCGCCCTGGGTCGAGACGCAAGGCGCGGCCTGGACGCAGGCCCAGCTGTTGCATGGCGAGCCCGCCGACCCGGACCTTCTGCCTGCGAACGTGCGCGAGCCGCATAACGCGCTCGCCTTCCGCATGCTCGCCGCTGCCTTGCCGGACCGCAACGTGCCGATTCATCACCGTGGCACACCGAACCCCAACCTGATGCTGCGCGCGGTTCAAAACCAGATCGAGATGCTCGATCCCGAGACGCTGGTCTTCTGTTCCGAGGTGATGTCGCATTTCGGGCCGGATGCGCCCGAGCTGATCGAGATGTTCGCCCAGCCGCTCGGCGGGGCCGAGACCGCGCTGCACGTCACCCTGCGCCGACCCGACGATCATCTCGTCTCCTGGCGCGGTCAGCAGCTCTGGTTCGGCGATCCGCTTCCGGCGCTTTCCGATCCCGCGGCAGATCCGTTCCAAGGCATTCACTTCGATTATCGAGCGGTCATCGAACCCTGGCTTGAGCGCCTGCCCGGCATCGAGCCGCATATGCGCGCACATCGCGCCGTCATGCGCGCCGGCGGCTCGATCAGCGATTTCTTTGCCCAGCAACACGTGACGCTGCCCGAAGGCCTCATCGACGTGCCGATGATGAACCCGAGCCTGCCGCGCGCCCTGTTCCCGCTGCTGCGCGCCGCCAATTCCGCACTTCCGCGCCCGGTCGCCCGAACCCTGGGGCCAGACCTGCTCCATATCGCAGATGACCTCGAGCTGCCCGCCGCCGCCGACATCGAGTTCTTCGGCGCCGCGCGTCGTGGCGAGATGGCGCAGCGGTTCGCGCCGATCCACGACTGGCTGTCGGAGATTGCCGGCGCCCCGGTGTTCGACGATATCGACGAGATCGCCCAACCACGTCCGGTCACCGAGGACGAGGCGCTCGCGCAGGTGCTCGACTCGCTCACCGCCGACCACATCGCGGGCTTCCTCAACCCCGAAGTGCGCGCCTTCGTGACCGGGCTGAAGGACGGCCGCTAGTCGCGAAATAGCCGCCCCGGCGGGTTGGCGAGCGCGAGCCCGCCCGCCCGCTCTGCCATCTGCCAGGCGAGCGCCTGGTTGCTGCTCAGCACCGGCTTGCCCAGCTCAGCCTCGAGATCGTCGATGATATCGAGCGTGCGCAGGTTGGTGCAGGAAAGAAACACGGCCTCCGCCTCGTCGCTTCGCCCGACCGACAGCGCCGCCGCACGGATCGAGGCCGGGTCAATCCGCGCCACCCGCGCCTCGACCTCTTCGCCGAAGGAGACGGTGCCCGGCACCCGCAGCCCATGGCGCTCAAATGCCGCCCGGATCGGCTGGGCGACAGCCGGGATATAGGGCGAGACGATCGCCACCGACCGCGCGCCGAGCCGGTCGAGCGCGCCGAGCGCCGCGCTCAGCGGATTGGCCACGGCGCGCGTGTTGGCCCCCTGTTTCACCAAGGCTTCCACCGCGTCCGCCCCGATCATGGTGGAGCCGGAGGTGCAGGCATAGCCCACCACGTCAAACCGCGCGGCGGGGGGCAGCAGCCCTGCCGCGCGCGGCAGGGTCTTGCGCATGGATTCGAGGGTGTCTGGCGTTACCTCGTCACCGCTTGGCACCCGGCTTACATAGAGCGCGATCTGCGGATCGGCAAAGAGCCGGTGAAAATCGTGTTCGATGGTTTCATCGGTCTGAAGCACGATCAGCCCGAGCGTGGCCCGCGTGCCAATCGGCCCGGTGAGATCATAAGGAAACGCATCCATCGTCTAACCCTCCAGAACCGGCAACTCGGCCGGCGCGCGTGTGGAAAGAAGCTCGGCCCCACTGTCGCGCAGCACGATATTTTCTTCGTGCACCATGATCCGGCCCGGCGCGATCTCGACCCCAGGTTCGATCGTCAGCACCATGCCGGCGCGCAGCTCGGTGGAATCCTGCGGCGTGAACGAGGGCCATTCGGTAAGCGTGATCCCGAGCCCATGGCCCAGCCGCCCACCGCCCGCCACCGCCCCCTCGGCGGTGAGGGCGTCGACGATCACCCGGTGCAGATCGTGCGCGCGCATGCCCGGCCGCACCGCCGCCAGCGCCGCCTCGGTCGCGGCGAACAGCGCGCCATGCGCCCGGCGCGCCGCATCATCCGCCACACCGATCGCCCAATTGCGATCAAAATCGCAGAAATACCCGTCGCGCACCGCGCCGGTATCGAGCATCAGCACATCCCCCCGCGCCAGCGGGCGCGCATCGGCGGGCGAGATCACATCGCCATAGCCGCCCGGCCCGGCGCCGCCGGCCACATAGCTCACCCAATCCGCACCCTCTTCGAGCAACACGCCCTGAAAGCGGCGAAACACCGCCTCGAGCGGCGCGCCCTCGCGCGCGAATTCCGCCACCCGGGCGAAGGCGGCATCTGCCGCGCGGGCTGTGGCGCGGATCTTGGCGATCTCGGCCTCGGACTTGATCTCGCGCACCCGCTGGACCACCTCGGTGGCATCGCCAACACCGCGCGGCGCGATCAGCTCGATCACCCGCGCATAGTCGGCGAGCGGCATCCGCAGATGCGTTTCCAGCCCCATCGGCACACCGAGCCGCCCGCGCGCGGGCAAGAGGTCGCGCAAAGTCGCCGCGAGCAGCGTCACGCCATCGTCGCCAGGCTGCGGCGCGTCCCAGGTGCGGATGTCTTTGACCCAGGTCGAGCCCATCAATGCCGCGCCGATCGAGGGGATCACCGCCACCGGGTCGCCCGTCGCCGGAACGATCACGAACCACGGCCGCGCCGGGCTTTCCCAGAACCGCGTGAGGAAGCCGGTGACGTAGAACACATCGGCCGGCGTGGTGAGCAGGAGCGCGGCAAACCCGGCCCGGCCCATCGCCGCCTGAAGCGCGACCACGCGGCGGCGAAACTCGCGCTCGCCAAACCCGCGTGCCGGATCAGACATCTTCCGGCCCCTCGCTCAGGATCGCGAGCACGCGGGCGTCGGGGCCAGGCTCAACAGCCCCGGTAAGCAGCGCGGCCAACCCGGCGCCACCCGACGGCGTGGTCGCCAGCCCGAGCCGGGCCAGCATCGCCACCCCCTCGCCCGCCTCGTCCTCGGAGATCGTCACGAACAGATCGGCGTCGCGCGCGAGCCCGTTCAGCGCGACCAGCGAGGGCGTCTTGCAATCGAGCCGCCCCATCGACGAGACCGGCCCCTCGCTCGTCACCAAGTGGCGCGCACGGATGCTCTCCATCAGCGCCGGGGCCGCGTCGGGCTCGACCACCACGATCACCGGCCCGTCGCCCCAAACCGCGCGCACATGGGCCGCGACAGCCGCCGCCAGACCACCCACGCCGGCTTGCAGAAACACGTGGCTCGGCGGTTCGGGCACCTGCCGCCCGGCCTCGGCGGCGAGTTGCAGATAGCCCTCCATCACCCGGCGCGCCAGATCGGTGTAGCCCGGCCAGGAACTGTCGGAGAGCAGCTGCCAGCCGTTCTGCGCGGCCGCCCGCTCGGCCGCCACCATGCTTGCCTCGTAATCCGCCCCGGCGCGCACCACCTCGGCCCCCTTGCCGCGAAGGCGCGCCGCGAACGCCTCCGGCACCGTATCCGACAAGTAGATCACCGCCCGCGCGCCAAACAGCCGCGCTCCCGCAGCCACCGACAGCCCATGATTGCCCGCGCTGGCGGCGACATAGACCCGCCCCGCGAGCGCCTGCGCGAAGTCTCCCCCGGCGTCGGCCGCATCATGGGCAATCGCATAGGCCGCGCCCAGCGCCTTGAAGCTGCCAAGCCCCATCCGCCCGCGTTCGTCCTTGACCCACACCTGCGCCACGCCGGCGGCACGCGCCACGCCGGCCGCGTCGATCAGGGGCGTTTCGCCGTGCAAGGGGCAATGCCCAAGCAGCGCCGCAACAGCGTCGGCATCGGTGCTGGGCAGATGATCGGGCGCAGGCTGCGCGCCGGGCAACCCGACCCCTCGGAACGGATTGGAAAGAATAGCGGCCAAGGTCTTGCCCCCTCCTGTTGAAACCGGTTTCGCCCAACATAGACGGGCTTCCCCGGCCTTGCCCAAGAAATCGCCCCGACTCACCGCACAGTAAAAATATCCGGCGTTTGGCGGGGCATGATCGCGACGCTGTCGCTCGCAAATACGGCAAAACACCCACTGCTGCCCGCCATTCCAGCAACGGTTTCATCATTTCTCGCACAAACTTCCAGTTCTGCGCGCAATCTCCTGAAACGCCCGCTAAACTCTCCGCATGGATGACGAAATTTTCTTCGACGAGATGCGCGGCCAGGACGACCTGGTGCGCAGGCCCTATGCCGATTTCAACACCTGGCTCGAAGGCGAAGATCCAAAGCGGCTGCGCGCCAAGCAGCGCGAGGCCGAGGATCTGTTTCGCCTCACCGGCATCACCTTCAACGTCTACGGCCGCAGCGAGGCCGAAGAGCGGCTGATCCCGTTTGACATCATCCCGCGCATCATCTCGGGCGCCGAATGGCAGAAGCTGTGCCGCGGGATCGAGCAGCGGGTGCGCGCGATCAATGCCTTTCTTTACGACATCTACCACCGCCAAGAGATCGTGAAGGCCGGGCGCCTGCCCGAAGAGATGATCAGCCGCAACGAGGCCTTCCTGCCGCAGATGATCGGGGTGGACCCCCCGGGCGGCGTCTATACCCACATCGTCGGGATCGACCTCGTGCGCACCGGCCCGGGTGAGTTCTTCGTGCTCGAAGACAACGCCCGCACGCCCTCCGGTGTGAGCTACATGCTCGAAAACCGCGAAACCATGCTGCAGATGTTCCCCGAGCTGTTTGCCCGCAACCGGGTGCAGCCGGTGCAGAACTACCCGCGGGACTTGATGCGCTCGCTCTCGGCTTCGGCCCCGAACACGACGACAAACCAGCCCACCGTCGCCGTGCTCACGCCGGGGATCTACAACTCGGCCTATTTCGAACACGCCTTCCTCGCCGACCAGATGGGCGTCGAGCTGGTCGAGGGCCACGATCTGCGCGTGGTCGACGGCCGCGTGGCGATGCGCACCACGCAAGGCTACAAGCCGATCGACGTGCTCTACCGCCGGGTCGACGACGATTTTCTCGATCCGCTGAACTTCAACCCCGAGAGCCAGCTTGGCGTGCCGGGGATCATGGACGTCTACCGTGCCGGCGGGATCACCATCGCCAACGCGCCGGGCACCGGGATTGCCGACGACAAGGCGATCTACAGCTACATGCCCGACATCGTCGAGTTCTACACCGGCGAGCGGCCGATCCTCGAAAACGTGCCCACCTGGCGCTGCTCCGAGCCCGAGGCGCTGGCCTACGTGCTGGAGCATCTCGACGAGCTGGTGGTGAAAGAGGTGCACGGTTCGGGCGGCTACGGCATGCTGATCGGCCCGACCGCGACGAAGAAAGACCTCGCAACTTTCCGCAGGAAACTGAAGGCGCGGCCCGGCAACTACATCGCCCAACCCACGCTCAGCCTGTCGACGGTGCCGATCTTCACCCGCGCCGGGCTCAGCCCGCGCCATGTCGATCTGCGCCCGTTTGTGCTGGTCTCGCCCGCCGGCATCAAGATCACGCCGGGCGGGCTTACGCGGGTGGCGCTGAAGAAGGGTTCGCTGGTGGTGAACTCGTCACAGGGCGGGGGCACCAAGGACACCTGGGTGCTGGAGGACTGACGGCATGCTGGGAAAAACCGCAAACGGCCTGTTCTGGATGTACCGCTACCTTGAGCGGGCCGAAAACATCGCCCGGCTGATCGAGACCGGCCAGCGCATCGCCCTCACCCGGCTTGGGTCTACCGAGGACGAATGGCGCTCGGTGCTGCAAACCGCCGCCGCCTGCGACGGTTACGATGCCCACCACGACACGGTGACGAAAGACGCCGCGATCGACTGGATGCTGCGCAGCCGGGACAACCCGGCCTCGGTGATGTCGTCGCTTGCCGCCGCCCGCCAGAACGCGCGCCTGGTGCGCACGGCGCTGACCCACGAGGTCTGGGAGGCGACCAACGGCGCTTTCATGACGGTCCGCAACCTGCTGGCGCGCAAGGTGACCGAGCGCGATCTGAACGCGGTGCTGGGCACGGTCCGCTCACGCACGGCGCTGGTGCGTGGCGCCACCCATGGCACCATGCTGCGCAACGAGATCTACGATTTTGCCCGGATCGGCACCCTGCTGGAACGCGCCGACAACACCGCGCGCATCCTCGACGTGAAGTATTACGTGCTCCTGCCTTCGGTGATGTCGGTGGGATCGGAAGTGGACAACGTGCAGTGGGAGACGATCCTGCGCTCGGTCTCGGCGCGGGGCGGCTTTCGCATGGCCTATGGCTCCACCTCCGACCCGCGCGACATCGCCCGCTTTCTGATCCTCGACAAGCGGCTGCCGCGCAGCCTGGCGTTCTGCGCCCACAAGATGCACGAAAACATGGGCTACCTCGCCGCCGACTACCGCAAGCGCCCGCCCTCGTTCGGCCTCGCCGACCATATCGAGCGCAACTACCTGTCCTATGATATCGACGCGGTGTTCGAATACGGGCTGCACGAGTTTATTCAAAAAGTCCTCTCGCTTCTCGATGAACTGGCCCGCCAGATCGAGATCGACTACCGGTTCTATGAGTGAGCCCATGCGCCTGAAAATCAACCACACCACGCGCTATACCTTCGACAGCCCGATCAAGTACGGGCTGCAGCAGCTGCGCAAAACGCCGAAATCGACGCACCAGCAGAATGTGCTGAGCTGGTCCACCCGGGTGGAGGGCGGCCGCAAGGAGCTGTCATACGAGGATCACCACAACAATACCGTGGAGCTCCTGAGTTTCGACAAAGACACGCAGACGCTGCTCGTCACCAGTGCTGGCGAGGTCGACATGACCGACACCCAGGGCGTGGTGGGCCGCCACCTTGGCCCGGCCCCACTGTGGCTCTATCGCCGCCAGACTCCGCGCACCAAGGCCGGGACCGGTATCCGCGCGCTGATTCGCGACATCGAGGGAGAGACCGCGACCGACCAGCTGCATGCGCTGATGACGGCGGTGAACCGGGCAGTCTCCTACGAGATCGGCGCGTCCCTGTCGGACTGGGGCGCGGAAGAGGCGCTGGCCGAGGGGCGGGGGGTCTGCCAGGATCATGCCCACGTGTTCATCGGCGCGGCGCGCGAAATGGGCTTTCCGGCGCGCTACGTTTCGGGCTACCTGATGCTAGACGACCGGGTGGAACAAACCGCGATGCATGCCTGGGCCGAGGCGCATATCGACTACCTCGGCTGGGTCGGCTTCGATCCCTCGAACGGGATTTCGCCCGATACCCGCTACGTCCGTGTTGCAACAGGGCTGGACTATGCACAGGCTGCGCCTGTAACGGGAACACGGATCGGTGGCGCCGGCGAGGTGCTCTCGGTCGCCATCGAAGTGGCGCAGCAACAATAGCGGAGAGCGCGGCATGACCTATTGCGTGGGGATGGTCCTCGACCGGGGGCTGGTGTTCATGTCTGACACCCGCACGAACGCCGGCGTCGACAATATCTCGACCTTTCGCAAGATGACGAGCTGGGAAGTGCCCGGCGAACGGATGCTCACGCTGATGAGCGCCGGCAACCTCGCCACCACGCAGGCCGTTGTGTCGATCCTCGACGAGCGCACCAAGGCGCCCGAGCTGCGCGATCCGACGATCCTCGGCGCGCCGTCGATGTTTCAGGTCGCGCGGCTGGTCGCTGACACCCTGCGCGAAGTGATCGCCGAACACGCCGATTACGGCCAGCGCGCCGACAGCGCTTTTCACGCCACGATGATCCTCGGCGGCCAGATCGGCGATGCCCCGCCCCGCCTCTTCCTGATCTACCCCGAGGGCAACTTCATCGAGGCCAGCCCGGACACCCCGTATTTCCAGATCGGCGAAACCAAGTATGGCCGCCCGATCCTCGTGCGCGCGCATGATCCGGCGATGAGCTTCGCAGACGCCATGAAACTCTTGCTGGTGAGCTTCGATTCGACCGTGAAAGCAAACCTCACGGTCGGCGCGCCGTTCGACTATCACCTCTACGAGGCCGACAGCCTGCGCCTGGGTCAACGCGGCCGGATCGAAGCGGGCGACCCCTATTTCGCCGCCATCAGCGAAGGCTGGGGCGACGCGCTGCGCCAGGTTCTGCACGGGTTGCCGAGCTTCAAACTCTAGTCCGCGGCAAAATTGCACTCCGACCGGGAACGAAACAAGGTGCGCCGAGCCGCGCCCTGCTATGGTGTGGGCGCGGCAGCCCGGGAGGCGAAGATGGACGCAAAGATTGTCGGCTGGGGCCACACGCCGTTCGGCATTCTCAAGGGCAAGACGCTCGAACACCTGATCCTCGACGCAAGCCGCGCGGCGATCGACCATGCCGGCATTACCCCCGGCGATATCGACGCGATCTACCTTGGTCATTTCAACGCCGGCATGGTGCCAGATGCCTTTCCCTCCTCGCTCGCGCTGGGCCTCGACGACAAGCTCAGGTTCAAACCCGCCACGCGGCTGGAAAACGCCTGCGCCTCCGGGGCCGCCGCCGTCTATGCCGCGCGCGATGCGATCCGCGCCGGGGCCGTGCGCACCGCGCTGGTGATCGGCGCCGAGAAAATGACCGGACTCGACACCGCCGGGGTGACCCATGCGCTTGGTCTCGCCACCTACCAGGCGGAGGAATCCGGCGTAAGCTTTCCCGAGGTGTTTGCCCGCTTTGCCCGGGCCTATTTCACGGCCTTTGGCGACAAATCCGAGGCCCTCGCCCGAATCGCGGCCAAGAACCACGCTGCCGCGCTCGCCAACCCGCTCGCCCAGATGCGCAAGGATCTCGGCTTCGAGGCCTGCAACACAATCTCCGACCGCAACCCGATGATTGCCCCGCCACTCCGACTCACCGATTGCTCGCTGATTTCGGATGGCGCCGCCGCCCTGGTGATGGTGGCCGATGACATGGTCGGCGCCTTCCCCCGCGCCGTGGGCTTCCGCGCCGCCGTTCACATGAACGATTTCCTGCCGATGTCGCGCCGCGACCTCACCGAGCTGACCGGCGCGCGCCACAGCTTTGCCGCCGCCTTCGATGCCGCCGGGATCACGCTTGACGATCTCGATCTCGCCGAGGTGCACGACTGTTTCACCATCGCCGAGCTGATGATCTACGAAGCGATGGGGCTCGCGCCCAAGGGCCGGGGCGCGGAAGTGATCGAGGCCGGCGACAGCGCGCGGGGCGGGCGGCTGCCGGTCAACCTGTCGGGCGGGCTGAAGGCCAAGGGCCACCCGGTCGGGGCCACTGGCGTGTCGATGCACGTGCTCGCCGCGCGCCAGCTCACCGGAACGGCGGGAGAGATGCAGCTCGATGGTGCCGCGCTGGCCGCCGTCTACAACATGGGCGGTTCCGGCGTGGCGAACTACTGCTCGATTCTCGAACCGGTGAAGTAGGCGCGACACGGCCTTTCGTTGGGGCCGTCGCAAGGCAAGATACAGGCTCTATTCCTGCCGGATTTTCCCATTTTCGTCTTTGCTCATATGCTTGGGAAGTCGCGGGTTTGGCAAAGATCGAAGCCCCCGGACACCCTACGCCTCACGCGGTCGAAGCGCGTCGAGCAGGGCTTGCACACCACTGGCGAGATCGCCGGAATTGTCGATCTCGATCACCCGGGCCAGTCCGGCAGGCAAAGGCATGGCAGAGCGCGCGAGCCGGTTGGCCACCTCCTCGCCCCCTTCGCGCCCTCGCGCCGAAAGCCGCTCGGCCAGCACCTGCGGGCGGGCAGTGACATGGATCACCACGAGATTTGGAAACGCCGCCTGCGCCTCGGCCAGCATCGCCCGCGAGCCGTTGAAAACGGCATCCTGCCCTAAGGCAAGCACGCCCACCACGGCCTGCGGGATTCCGTAGGAAAACCCATGCGCCTGCCAGTGCAGCGCGAAGTCTCCGCGCGCGAGGCGCGCCGCGAAATCTTCCGGCGTAACGCTCTCAAACTCCTCGGCGCCACCGGTTTCGGGCCGCGTGATCACCCGGCGCACGAAATGGAGATCGGGGCGACGCGCCGCCGCGGCCCGCATCAGCGTGTCTTTCCCCACGCCCGAAGGGCCAACGACGGCAAAGAGGCGCCCCGTGCTCATGTCGCCCTGCCTGGGTCGGGAACTGGCGCCCGGAGGAACAGGCCGCGAAAGGGTGCAGCTTTGCCGGCCCGCGTTCCCGGGTGAAGCTCTCGATGTTGCACAGAAGCCGGCGTCATTCGGGAATATCCCGCAGGATCGCGGCGGCCAGCTCTTGAAGGACGGTGTTCATGATCCCCCCATATCATTGGGAACAAGCGATGTCGCTGGACGGTGGGGGATTCCGAAGTGGTGCCGGTGAAGGGACTCGAACCCCCGACCCACGCATTACGAATGCGTTGCTCTACCAGCTGAGCTACACCGGCCCGCTTCGGGTGCGCGTGCTTTAGCACCACGCGAACGGGCTGTGTAGCCCTATTTTTCGTGTGGCGCTTCCACTTCCGGGGCAAACTCCGACACGGTGGTTTCCTTCGGATCGGCATAGTCCGCATGCGGCGGTTGCACCGGTTTGGCCTCCTCGGGCGTGGCAACCTCGTCGTCAATCACCTCGACCTCCACCGCCGGGGGTGTCTGCGGCCTGGCGCCCACCAGAAGCGGCAACATCTCGGCGCCGCCCGGCATTTTCACCTCGCCCTCCACCGGCACCTTCCAGCTCAGCGTATCGAAGGCATTGCAGCCAAGGCAGACCGGGGCCCAGTTGGAGTGCACCTGGCCGCACTTGTCGCACACCCATTGCGGCCCGCGCGAGGCCGTGACCGCACGCGCAAGCCAGGCGCGCACCATGTCGTCGCTGCCGCCCTCGCCACGCTCGATCGCGGCCATGAGGGTCAGCGCGCGCTGGGTCGGATCGGTCTCGGACAGATCGCCCAGCGCTTTGCGGGCCGCTTCGAAATCCTCGGCCGCGATGTTCAGCTCGGCCAGCAGCATCCGCGTTTCGGGATGATCCGCGTGGTGTTTGGTGATCTGGCGAAACCGCTTGATCCGCGCGGACGGGGTTTCGTCCGGCTCGATCGCCGCAAAGGCCGCCGCAAGGTCGGGGTGCGGATGTGCCTGCCAGGCCTTGGACAGCACCCGCTGGGCGTATTTCGGATTGTCCTGCTCGACGTAGCTCTTGGCGGCGAGCACCGCCGAGGGGATCAGGTCGGGCGAGAGCTTGTTGGCCTCGATCGCCGCCTCGCGGGCACGGATCGAGTTGCCCTCGGCAAAGATCTCCTTGGCCTCCTGCAGCGCCAGCACCGCATCGCGCCGCTTGCCCACGTCCTTGGGCAGCGCACCGGCCTTCACCTTGGTGCCGATGGTCTGGCGCGCGCCGGCCCAATCGTTCTGCGTGGCCTGCAACGCAAGCAGCACGTCGCCCGTCTCGGCATGGCGCGGCTTCAGTGCAAACGCCTTCTCGGCCAGCTTCATCGCCGTCTCGGTATCGCCCGCCTCGAGCTTCTGCTTCATGATGCCGCGAATGCCGACGAACCGCGTGCGCTCATCGGCCAGCAGCTTCTTGTACATCGCCTCGGCCTTCTTGCGGTCGCCGGCCATTTCGGCCGCCTGCGCGGTAATCAGGTTGGTCAGTTCCGGCCGACGCAGAAACTTCTCAGCCTTCGCCGCCTTCGCCATCGCCACGCGCTCTTCGCCCGAGGCCAGCGCCATCAGTCCCTCGGCCAGCGCCGCATAGCCCTTGCGCTCGCGGTTGCGGTCAAAATACCGGCTGATCGCCGTCTCGTCACCGTTGAGAAACCGCCCGACCGCCACCAGAAAGCTGATCACCTTGAGCAGCAGCCAGAGCGCCACGACCAGAGCGACCAGCGCGATCACCGCCTGCAGGGGACCAAGGTTGAACTCGGTCGCGCCCACGGCGATGCGCACGCCGCCCTCGGTTTCCATGATCATCCCCGCCCCCAGCGCGGCGGCGGCGATGATCACGACGAACAGGACGATCTTTAACAGGGACCAGAGCATCAGAGCATCCTCACTTCGTGTTCAGTTCCTGGGCAAGTGCCGCGCCCGCCTCGAGCGCCGCCTTGCGTGTTTCGGCCAGTGTCCGCCAATCGGCCAACGCCGGCACGCCGGCCTCGGGCATCGCGGCCAGTTCGGCCAGCGCACCGGCAATATCGCCC
>SWCC01016498.1_pt1 | contig 97837 bp, 78 predicted proteins | sample 4692971 | NCBI WGS metagenome assembly SWCC01 (sample SAMN10267277, study PRJNA491770) | bioreactor metagenome | isolation source: DHS bioreactor inoculated with subseafloor sediment | place: Japan: off Shimokita Peninsula | collected 2006-08
TTTTTTTTTCATTTCATATAGTGAATCAATTAGTTCAATGGAACTTTCTTCCATATCACCAACAATTTTATCTACTTTTGAAACAAAATAGTTATAGAAAAATTGAAGAATGATTGCAACGATCAAACCAAACAAAGTTGTTAACAATGCTTCAGAAATACCACTAGCTACAATTGCTGGAGACATTTGGTTAGCAGCAGCAATATCATCAAAGGCGCCAATCATACCCATTACTGTTCCCGTAAAACCAAGCATAGGGGCAACACTAATAAACAATGAAATCCATATTAATCCTTTTTCCAAAAAGCTCATTTCAATAGCACCATAAGTCATAATAGCTTTTTCAGCAGCTTCAACACCTTCGTCAGCTCTTAATAAGCCAGCATGAAATACAGACGCAATTGAACCTCTTGTATTTTCACATAATTTCATAGCTTCACTTACGCCACCAGTTGTAAGTTTTTCTTTAACATCAACAATAAATTTTTTAGTGTTCATTGATGATCGTGATAACGACCATATCTTTGCAAATGAAAATGCTAATCCAAGAATAAGTACAATCAAGATGGGATACATAAATGGGCCACCTTGAAAGAATTTTTCTTGAAGATATGAAAGTGGACTTTGTTGATCAACTTGGGCTAAAATATAGGACAATGATCCTAATACTTCTGTAATTTGCATGCGAAGGTTCCTCCGAAATTGGTTTTATTTGTTTGCTTTAATTAAATATCAAAAATAATTGAATAACATTAAGGATTTACTAAAAAAAAGTCAATAAGTAAATTTCCCGCTTTTATTTGCATGTTTATAAAAACTTAATTATGCAAAGTTAGCATTTACTTTTTGCTGTTGCCACTAATTAAATAAAATTCTGCCCCAATTGAAAAATGATCACTAAAACCACCAAGGTATTTCCTTCCGCCATAAGTTGGCAAAGATGTTCCCTTGTATTTTCCTGACTGCTGAATAATATAATCAGGTTTAATTATTTCAAATGAGTCACATTTAAAGTTAATTCCTTTTTTATCAACTAGTGAATTTGAAATAATAATTTGATCTAACATATTCCAATGGTCTTTGTATTTGTAAGTACCGTTTCCCTTTTGAAACTCCTCATACGTTACATTGAATAAACTGAATGTGTGTTTAATATTGTCACTACAATTCAATTCACGAGCACCCAATATTTTACTAATCGATATGTTCGAAGGCAAGTCATTAAAATCTCCTAGAATAATAACATTGGCATTTTTCAAATCATTAAATCCGTCAAGCTTGTCCATTAATGCTTCTGCTGCTTGCACTCTTCGTTCCTCGGTTTTCTTTAATCCTTCTCTTCTTGAAGACCAGTGGTTAACAAAAACATGTAATTGGTATTCATTAATTTCTAGATTGGAATAAAGAATATCTCTGGTTGTTTTACCATTTTTGAGCTTTACCTCAATGGGTTCTGAATGATTTAAGGTGAACATATCAGAATTGTAAATAACTGCATTGTCAATCCCCCTTTTATCAGGAGATTCTTCATGTATAATTTTATAATTTTTCTTTAATGATATTTTATTCAGAAGAGAAATCAGAACAAATTCATTTTCTACTTCTTCAAGCCCAAGTATATCTGGCCCTTGCCCATTGTTCATTTGAGAAATAACTTTAGCTAAATTTTCGAGTTTTTGGTTTAACTTATCCTCTGTCCAATTTTTTTCTCCATTTGGCGTAAAAGATTCATCAAATTTATTTGGATCATCCATTGTATCAAATAAGTTCTCTACGTTCCAATTGGCGACATAAAAACTTGATGAGTTAATTTCCTTCCCTTTACTTGGTTCGGAACAATATAGAGCGGTTATAGAGAAAACGAGTGTTACAAAATAAGCTACAAATATTTTCATTTGATGTCCAAATAATCAATGGTTATTCAACAAAACAATTTATATCTTCAAGCCTTCAAAATTATCATAATAATTCCTTAAAAAGTAGGATAAAAAGATGTCTAAAAAAAAATTTGTAATAATTGATGCCTTGGCAATGGCTTATCGAGCCTATTTCGCATTCATGAATAGACCTCTTATAAACTCTAAAGGAGAATCAACATCCGCTGTTTATGGATTTGCAAATCAGTTAATTAGGATTATTGATCAAACCAAGCCTGATCTGATTGCTGTTGCATTTGATTCGAAAGAAAAAACTTTTAGACACGAAATCTACGAAGGATATAAAGAGTCAAGATCTGCCATGCCTGATGATTTGATTCCTCAAATTCAAAAAATAAAAGAATTAGTAGAGGCTTTCAATATTCCACTTTACATTAAGCCGGGATTTGAAGCGGATGATATTATTGGAACTGCAGTAAAATTAGCTGAAGAAAATAATATGGACTCATATGCGGTTTCACCTGATAAAGATTACGTCCAATTAATCACAGAAAAAGTAAGTTTAATAAAAACCGGCAAATCTTCTGAAGAATTAATTATAACTGACTTTCAAAAAGCTAAAGAAGATTATGGTTTTGAACCAAAATTTATGATCGACTTTTTGGCACTGGTGGGAGATTCTTCGGATGATATTCCCGGTGTAGCTGGTATTGGCCCGAAAACGGCTCAACCTCTCATTCATGAATTTGGAACTGTGGAATCAATTTACGAGAATATAGAAATTATTGAAAAAAAATCAGTGATGAATAAATTAGAAAAAAGTAGAGATAATGCCTTTTTATCAAAACAACTTGCCACAATAGTTACAGATGTTGACTTAAAATTCAATTTTACTGATAGTATTCAAGAACCTAATTTTGATGAACTTCAAAAAATATTTAACGAACTTGAGTTTAAGAATCTTCTTGCAAGAGTAAAAAAAGTATACTTGAATGAAACAAGTGAAAATCAAGATGAAGACCCTTCTTCTAAGAGTTTAAGCATCTCGAAGTATGATAAATCAAAAGTTAAATATCATTTAATTAAAAGTGTTGATGGTGCCAAAAACTTAGCCGAAATACTTGCAAAAAGCAAAGAGTTTGTATTTGATACTGAAACTGATTCACTGGATACTTTAAACGTAAATATGGCCGGAGCTTCTTTTTGTATCAAAAAGGGCGAAGCTTATTTTGTCCCAACAAATCCTTTCATTGAAAACACTGATCTTTTTGCAAATGACTTATCTGATCGGATAAGTATAAATGATTTTATCAAAATATTTAGGCCCGTATTTGAGGATAATAGCATCAGAAAAATTTGTCAGAATGGGAAATATGATATTGGTGTTCTTAAAAGCTTTGGCATAGATTTGAAAGGATTTTACTTTGATACGATGTTAGCAAGCTACTTGATCGATCCTGATCAGAAACATGGAATGGATGCATTAGCTGAAAAATACTTAAACTACGAACCGATTCATTTAACAGAATTATTTGATGTGAAAAAAGATGCCAGTCAGGTATTTGCAGTTGAGCCTGAAACATTGAATGAATATGCAAGTGAAGATGCCGATGTAACTTTTCAATTGTACAATACTCTCTCAGAGGAATTAAACGCTAATAATTTGAACGAATTAGCTCATGAAATTGAATTTCCCTTAGTTCAAGTTCTCGGTAAAATGGAGAGGAGTGGTGTAAGGTTAAACGTAAATAGTTTAAACGAATTCAGCAAAGAATTAGAGAAAATGATAGCTCAATATACCAAAGACATTTTCCATTTAGCCGATGAAGAATTCAATATAAAATCTACAAAGCAGTTACAGCATATACTTTTTGATAAATTAAAACTAAAACCTACCAAGAAAACAAAAACCGGTTTTTCAACTGATGCAAAATCTTTAGAGTTTTTGAGAGGTGAGCACGAGATAATTGATCACCTTTTGAATTATCGCCAAATTGCAAAATTAAAATCGACCTACGCAGATGCGTTACCTAAATTAGTAAATTCAAAAACTGGGAAAATCCATACAACCTATAATCAGACGGTAGCTTCTACTGGAAGACTTTCAAGCTTAAATCCGAACTTGCAAAATATTCCTATTCGTACAGAGCTGGGAAGAGAAATACGTAAAGCATTCATACCTTCTGATGATGATCATTTAATTTTTAGTGCTGATTATAGTCAAATTGAGCTTAGGATTATGGCGCATCTATCTGAAGATGAAGCAATGGTTAAAGCATTTAAGAACGCTGAGGATATCCATAGATCAACGGCGGCACTTGTGTTTATGGTGGACCCGGATGAAGTTACGACAGATATGCGTAGAAAGGCTAAGGAGGTGAATTTCGGCATACTTTATGGGATTGGAGCATTTGGGTTAGCATCGAGACTAGGACTTAAGAGAGGACACGCACAAGAGATTATAGATACATATTTTAATACATTCAAGAATGTAAAAGGTATGATGGATGTTTTCATAGAAAGTGCAAAAAGCAATGGGTATGCTGAAACTTTAAATGGACGAAAAAGATTTTTAAGAAATATAAATAGTAAGAACAGAGTTGTTCGTCAATTTGAAGAACGTGTTGCAATCAATATGCCAATACAAGGTACTGCAGCAGATATGATCAAAATCGCGATGATAAATATTCATAATGAATTAGAGAAGAGGAATTCCAAAACGAAAATGATTTTGCAAGTTCATGATGAGTTATTATTTGATATGCATAAAGATGAGGTTGATAATTTGATTCCGATTATTAAAGACACAATGGAGGAGGCAATGATCTTAAAAGTGCCTATTATAGTCGAATCCGGTATTGGAGAAAATTGGTTAGAGGCACATTAGATTTTTGTCACAGTTTGCGAGCAAACTGTGCTACATTGTAACTTAGATTGCTTGCAATCTGAGAAAAACTAAATTACGAAAATAATCCCTTTCGCGGATATGAGTATTTCTATACAATTAATTAAGTTAATCGGTTAAGAATTTGTATATGAGATAACCAATATTAATTTCAAGTGCGCCTAATGCAATTCCACTATATACATCGTATTTATCTGTTTTATTAAGATATGATTTATCGTTAGTCATTAAATATTTATCATAAGCTACGTCAGATTCTAGTTTGAAATATGCAGCTGTAGTTCCAAAAGCAACAGCAGACCCAACTACAAATAAAAATAAATCAGAATCAATAAAATTTGGCTCTTTCTTTTTGAATTGAATTGTTGATGATTTTATAATTTTGTTATTAAATGTTCTATTAGCAGAATTTACCCGAAGTATATTCGATCGCATTTCTAAGAGAGAAGCTATTCCATCGTTTTCATTATTTATGTATGAGTTGGAATTTTGCATCAATTCATTGTCATTGATCAAGGTTAAAACTACTCCAGATGAGTCTTGAGCAAATAAATTTATTGTTAAAAATAAGTATAACAATATTATCATCACTTCCCTTTCGCATTATTGTTTTCTACAAAAGAATAACAGTATACTTCACCTTTATCAACACCAACAATTAGTCTATCTCTAAAATAAATTGGAGCAGTTCTACATCTGGAATCGAATTCCAACTGATTAAGTAATTCACCGGTTGATTTGTTTATAATGTCAATTTTTTTATCCAAATTCGGTTGTACAACCATATTATTAAAAATCAATGGAGATGTATTTATTAACCCATTTGTACTTCTTACCCAATTAATTTCTGCTGACTTTTTATTTAATGAATGTATATCTCCATTCAAATTTCCAAAATAAACATTTTCATCATCAAACCCAGGCGTTTGTACAATTCTACTTCCCGAACTAAAACTCCATGTTTGCAATCCTGTTTCTTTGTTAATTGCGTAAAATATTCCATCATCACTTCCAAAATAGGCATTGTCTTTATCAAGGCTAATTCCACTTTGGAAACTTCCTTCAAATTTCCTATCATATAAAACATCACCTTTATTATTATTCACTTTAATCAGATTTCCACTTACTGTAATTAAATACAGAAATTTTTCATCTGCTGCAGGATTCGAATAATTTTCTTTTCCAATATCATTTTCCCACTCAATATTTCCACTCCTAGATATTTTGTAAAGCATTCCAAAATCGGAGATAAAATAACAGTAGTTGTTTCTTACAAGCATTTCAGTATTAAATCTGCCCTTTAATTTAACAGACTGAATTTCTCTTTTTCTTACTAAATCATATACAATAAGTGTAGAATATGTTTCTTTTAGTTCATTAACAATAAATATTAAATTAGAATTGAGTAGAATTGGAGCTTGTTCAATTTCACCGGGATATTTTAATTCCCCAACAGTTTTACCTGAAGAAACACTAAAAGCAGTAATCCTTCCACTAAGATCTGAAATGATAACCAAACTATCATATGCTAATATTGATGTATTACTAAAACTTCCGTGTGTAGATGAATTCCATTCGAGCTGTAAATCTGAAGATTTGCTTTTGTCTACAAAAAAATTACGTTCAGAAGTGTTTCCAAACATGCTTATTATCTCTGCATTTTTGTCAAAAGTATTAATTACTATCACTTTTGAACAACTAAACAGAAACAATACTGATATTATAAGAAACAACTTTCTCAAAAATCCCACCCAAAGAAAAAGTGATAAAATATATGATCAGAAAAACCACTGAAATTATTTACAATTCTTTTCCCTACATCATATCGAAATGTTATGGCTCCCAAGAAGTTGAATCTCAATCCAACTCCAAGAGTACCTAGCGTTTCCTTATATTTATCATCCCAGTTACTACCTGCATCAAAGTACATAGCCCCTTTAATACCACTAAAGCCAAGTCCAAAAAAAGGCAATTTAATATATAGTTGATCTATTAGCGGGTATCTTAATTCAATAGAGGAGAGCCAAAGCTTTTCACCTCTAATTTTGAATCTTGGCCATCCTCTCAGATCCCAACTGCCACCAGCTATGTATTTACGAGCATCTTTGCCTTGATTATAATAAATTGATGCCCTTGTTGCCAGTGTTATTCTATTTTGTAATCTAAAATACCTTCTGTAATCTGCAATTACTGAATAAAAATTTGCATTACTATAACGAATATCAGAAGTATAGCCTAAAAGTAGTCTAAATCTAGAGCCGTCCATAGGACCTGTTCTACTCCAAAGAGTATTGTCATGAATAAATGAGATTGTGTTAGATAAAAGTAGTGCCTTTCTGGGAAGAAAATCCGAATTTAATTCTCTATCCGAATTAGATAAAGATACGCTAGTTTCAAATCTTTGGAATGAAGATAGCGGATATAGTAGAGAAAAATAGCCACCAAAATTCCTCTCATAAAATATATCATCACTTTGTCTTATATCAAATCGTCTGCCAATAAAATGAAAGATTCCATATCCGTAATTTGTTCGTCCACCTGTGCTCACCTTACTAATGGCTACATTTATATTCTTATAAAAATCACTCTGGAATTCTGCCGTGTTATATAAAATAAAATAGTATTTGTCGTCAGCCAGCAAATCACTTAGCGCAAAGATCGCCCCACCTCTGGTACCAAATACTGGATCAACGGATACTTGGCTAACAGCATAATCGAGGGAATATTCATTTTCATATTTTAATTTATCTTTTTCTGGATTGATATCTATTCTTTCAGGGGTCCAAGCATCATCCAATTGGGTAAAATTAAATCTTTCCTCATCATTGAGACTATCTGGTATATTATTTAAATCTAGTGAATAGAACTGGAAGGAAAACTTCTCAAAAGAAGAGGTGATTATTTCGTTAGAGTCGACAAAACTATATTCAAATATACTTGTTAAAAATCGTGTTTTTTGAGACATACTTACTGGCTCGTTGTTTGAAAAATTAATTTTCCAAAGATTTTTATTACCATCATTGTCAGCCAAACAATATAGTGATTTATAATCCGGTGAAAATTTGGGTGATGATAAGTTAGCATTAGAAAAACTAATATATTTAATATCTCCTGATGAAACTTCCACTTCAAAAAGATTATATTTCTGCTGATAAATACCGCTAGATCTATCGGATGTAAATATTACCTTGCTGTTATCCTCATTAAAAACAGGATCCCTATCGGAATAATAATCATTTGTCAACCTCTTTAATGTACCAGTACTCATTTCCATAATGTATAAATCTATATATCCTTTACGATCAATTGCTTGAAATACTATCTTCGTTCCGTCATTAGAAAAACTTGGTGATTCAATAGTTAATATTTGAGAAAATTTGTATGTATTTAGAATTTCCTCCGTTTGAGTATCATAAATGTGTATTGCATCTGATTCGCCAGATTTAGTAATAAACGCTAATATCCCTTTTTGTGAAATAGACATTGACGGTTTTGACAAATGAAAGGCTTCAAAAACAGCTTCCTTTTCTCCTTTAATAATTACTTCGGGACTTAAATATTCGTTAGAATCTGGATTATATTCCATTTTATAAACAGATGAGTATCCACTCCTGTTAGCAATAAAATAAATCTCTTCCTGATCACCATTTTTGTAATAATTGGGTGAAAAATTATATCCCTCGTTTGTAATTTTCTTTGAATCAATAAAGTGGGGAGTTTTTTCTTTATACAGTGGATAATATTTTTGCTTTAGATAATAATGCCAATCTTCATCAACCTTTTCAAATCTTTCTTGTAATGTAAATTCAATTATGTCTTCAAATTTTTTAAATCGCCAAAAATTTTCAATCAAAAGTAGAATTTTATCTTCGCCATATTGTGCCGAGACAAATTCTAAGAAATTTTGTCCTTCTTTATACATTAAGTAGGAACCATAAATTCTTCCAATGTTTTTCAAAGGAACAAAAATATTATTCAATATTGCATCACGAAGTACCATTTCAGCCTGTGTATCCCAATGATAGGACCAGTATTCTGCAATTCCCTCAACAAACCATAATGGTGGATATTTATTAGAAATTATTCGATGATCTTTAATTACATTCAAAACTTTACTTGTCATAAAAACATGAACCAACTCGTGTCTTATAACATGCCTAAATTGCTCTAAAGAACTTAAATATGGAATAACAACTCGGCCTTTCATAAATTCAAAGAACCCACCTACTCCTTCAGGAATAAAACCGGGCAAAGTGTTTGTTTGTTGAAAATGATTATGAGTATTGTAAAATATAAGAGGTATTTTGTTAAGCATTACATGATTAAATTTTACTTTTAATTCACCGTAAGCTTCTTCGGCATACTTTGCTCCAATTTCGGCCATTTCACCAAAATCATCATAATAATAAATGTTGAAATGTTCTGTCTTTAAAACCTGCCAATCGAAATCTTCATAATGTACTTTGTTCCTTCCAAAAAAATACATCTGAGAATTAATAGAACTTGAACATAAAATTAGGAGGGGTAGAATATATTTGAATTGAGATTTAATCAAAGTTAGCTTTCTAATATTAACAACATTTGTAATTGAATAGAAACTTAGACTACTTTTGATTATAAATTGTCAAAAAAAAAGTTTTCCTGAAGTGCAATTAATAATCCCATTATTTTTTCATTAGAAAACATTTTCCAATTCATCAGTAAAGTTTATTTTAAAGTATTCAAGCAGTCTACTGCTTACTTCTTTTTCAGTTTTAAACATTAGACATTCTTCAGTAAGCTTTTTTACATCTTCATAGTTAATTGAACGAATAATCTTTTTAATATGGGGTATTGTTGCGGCTGAAACACTCATAGAGTCAAGTCCCATACCAACGAGCAATGGAGTTGCTAGAATGTCCGCTGCCATTTCCCCACAAATACTGACTTTTGCTTCTCCTAATTTGCTGGAATGAATAATTTTATATAAAGTTCTTATTACAGCAGGATGAAACTCCTGATACAGTGAGGAAACTATTTCATTTCCTCTATCCACTGCCAGTAGATACTGGATTAAGTCATTAGTTCCTATACTGATAAAATCAACTTCTTCGGCAAACTCTTCTGCCATTACCGCAGCTGATGGAACCTCGATCATAATCCCAATATTTATATTATTATCAAATTCCTTTCCTTCATCAAGCAATTCTTCTTTGCAACATTCAATAATTTCTTTAGACTTTCGGATTTCTTGAATCGAAGTTATCATTGGTAGCATAAATTTAATATTTTTATGAGCACTTGCTCGTAACAAGGCTTTAATCTGAGTCTTAAACAAACTTTCGTTGTCTAGTAAAAATCTTATTCCACGCCAACCCAAGAACGGATTCGGTTCTTTAACATCAACTGGAAATACTTTATCTCCTCCGATATCAAAGACACGAATTATAACTGTATGAGGATATAATTTTTCAGCAAGATCAATATATGTTCTATATTGACTTTCCTCATCGGGAAATTCATCTTCCAAATTAAATATTTGCTCAGTCCTAACAAGGCCAATACCTTCAGCTCCATTTCTAATGATGTATTCTAGTTCTTCAACTATATCAAGATTTGCTCTAAGTATTATTTTTCTTCCATCTGTTGTAACCGCTGGCAAATCAACCAATTTTGCTAATTCAGAATCAAATTCCTTAAGCTTATTACATTTCTCTTGGTAAAAAGCGAGTTGTTCATCGCTGGGAGAAACAATCACTTCTCCGTGCAAACCATCAATAATTATTTTATCACCAGTTTTAATATTTACTGTAGCATCATGAATCCCTAACACAGCGGGAATATTTAAAGATCTTGCGACAATAGCTGCATGAGAAGTTAAACCGCCTACATTTGTAACATACCCCTTAACATCCACTCTTGAGAAAAGTACAGTATCAGCAGGAGTAATATTGCTAGTAACTACAATTACATCATTTTCAATTCTGGATTTCCATTTTTTCTTTTTAAGATTTCTGATAATTCTATTTTTAATATCCTCAATATCATAACTACGTTCTTTCATATAAGATTGAGATGAAAGGGAAAGTAGTTTTTGATATTTAGATATCTCATCGTCGACCAAAAACTCCGGTGATCGTTTCTCCTTTTTAATCCTCTTTTTAATATTTTCAATTAGTACCGGATCATCAAGAATCATTATTTGGGCTTCAAAAATACCAGCTCGTTGTTCACCCATTTTATCAACAGCAAGATCGAAAATTTTCTTTAACTCTTTTTTTGATTTCACTAAAGATTTGTCTAAAGCGGCAATCGCCATTTCTACATTATCAACAAATTCGTCTTCAACAACTTCAACATGTTTTTCATACAAAAATGCTGTCCCGATAGAAATCCCAGATGCTGCAGCAACACCTTTTAATATATTCTTTTTCATAATTCGTCAAATCCTCTTTCAAAGTATTCAACAATCGCATCACAAGCTTCTTGCTCATCTTCACCTTCAAAACTCAGTTTTAAAGTTGAGCCTTTTTCAGCCGCAAGAGTCATTACACCAATAATACTTTTTCCGTTAATATGCATTCCATCTTTATGAATGGTTAATTCGCATTTAAATTTTGCTGCAATTTTTACAATTGTAGCTGCAGGTCGTGTATGTAAACCTGCATTATTTATTATTTCTAATTCTTTCTCAACCATTATTTTTTTCTATCCGTCAATGAATTAGCTAACCATTCCAATGTTATCTTCGCTTCTTCGTTTTTAATATTTTTGAGTGCCTTCAATGCTAAACCAGTATATCTTTTCACTTCCAATGATGCATCATTTATAACACCTAATTTAGCGTAAAGTTTTTTATATATCTGAATTTGATTTTCCTTAATTCCATTTTTATCAATTACTTCTTGGATAAGTTTTTTATCACTTCCCTTTGATTTTTCGAGTGCTTTAAGTAAAAGATAAGTTTTTTTTCCTTCCAATAAATCACCACCAATTTTCTTGCCAAGTTCGGATTCATCTGCCATAATATCTAAAAGATCATCTTGTATTTGAAATGCCAATCCTAAGTACTTTCCATATCTTCGTAAGGCACTTATTTCTAATGATGAACCTCCACCAAGTTTGGCGCCAATTGAACAACAAGTCTCAGCTAGTGCTGCTGTTTTCTTCTGAATCATAATGATATATTCATCAAGACTAACTTTTTTCCTTATTTCAAAATCCTTATCTAAACTTTGACCTTCACAAACTTCAATCAGCCCAGTTGTAAAATCTTCTACAGCACTTGTACCATAACGTTTACTATCTTTAAGCAAATTTTTATATGCAATAGCCAGTAAATTATCACCTGCCAATATTGCAGTGTTTACATCATATTTTATGTGAAGCGTTTGTCTGTTTCTACGCTTATCGGCATTATCCATTATATCATCATGTACTAAAGTAAAATTATGAAAAAGCTCAACTGCTATTGCGGCATTAAGAACAGAACCAGTTCTTGCTCCAACAGCTTTGGCGGACAGCAGTACCAGAAACGGTCTTAATCTTTTGCCTCCACTTTGAACAATATAGTCGCAAGGTTCATACAGCGATGCTGGCTTTTTATCTTTTAATACATTTTGATATTTATTCTCAAATTTTGAGATTTCTTTTGAGTAAAAAGACTGAGGATTAAATTTCATAGAATTCCATACTAATATTACTTTATTATTAAAATGAATATATAAATATTCTTTTTAATTATCCTTATTTCGTTCAAAATAGATATGATAATTTTATGGATTTAAGATTATATTTCGATCAATATCTTTTGGATAATAGAACAATAAGGTGACATCTTGGAAAAACCTCGTCTAAATTTTTGGCAAATATGGAATATGAGTTTCGGTTTTTTAGGAATTCAATTTGGTTTTGCACTACAAAACGCTAACGTAAGTAGAATTTTTGAGACCTTGGGAGCTAACATTGATGAAATACCAATTCTATGGATTGCTGCTCCCGTTACTGGACTAATCATACAACCTATAATTGGTTATATGAGTGACAAGACTTGGAATAGACTTGGAAGAAGAAGACCATATTTTTTAGTCGGTGCTATTCTGGCTTCACTGGCATTATTTGTTATGCCAAACTCACCTTATCTTTGGTTTGCTGCTGGGATGTTATGGATAATGGATGCTTGTATAAATGTGTCTATGGAACCTTTTAGAGCATTTGTTGGGGATATGCTTCCCTCGGAACAAAGAACAATTGGTTTCTCTATGCAAAGCTTCTTTATTGGTACTGGGGCAATTGTTGCCTCCGCTCTGCCATATATTATGACTAACTGGCTGGATATATCTAACACAGCACCTGAAGGCCAAATACCCGACTCCGTTAAGTATTCATTTTACTTAGGTGGAATTGTTTTCTTTATTGCAGTATTGTGGACAGTCTACAGGACAAAGGAATATTCACCTAGTGAATTGGAGAGTTTTTCTGCAGATAGTATTAAAGATTCAACTGAGGACAGCTCACAACACAAAGTATCATCATCAAAACTTTTTAATAATGGAATAATATGGGCGGTTCTTGGTTTATCGCTTCTACTGATTTTCAACTATTATATTTATATGGATTATGGATTATTCATTCTATTTACAGGAGTAATTGTATTTGGAGTTTTACAAATCATATCTGGATATTTTGCTAAGGGAAACAATTCAAAATCAGCATTGCTCTCAATTGTAAATGATTTGTATAACATGCCAAAGACAATGAAACAATTATCATATGTTCAATTTTTTTCTTGGTTTGCTCTTTTTGCAATGTGGATTTATACAACCCCTGCTGTTACTCGTCATATATATGGAGCAACGGATACCTCCTCACTTCTTTATAATGAAGGAGCTGATTGGGTTGGAATCTTAATGGCTGTTTATAATGGCTTTGCTGCAATTATGGCATTTGTAATTATGTGGGTAGCGAAGAAAACTAGCAGAAAAACTGTGCACCTTATTAGTTTAGTTATTGGCGGTTTTAGTTTAGCATCATTCTATATTATTAAGGATCCTAATATATTACTTATATCAGAACTTGGAATCGGTTTAGCTTGGGCATCAATATTAGCAATGCCATATGCAATATTAACGGGTTCATTACCTGCTAAAAAAATGGGAGTTTATATGGGGATATTTAATTTCTTTATTGTTATTCCCCAAATTACAGCGGCGGCGATATTAGGCTTTTTTGTTAAGAGTCTTTTTGGAAATGAGGCGATTTATGCCCTATTGCTCGGAGGAGCATCTATGATTATTGCTGGTTTACTAGTTTTATTCGTAGATGATGTAGATGAGAAAAACTAGCAGAAGTTAATTTTCAAAAGCATACAAGATATAATCGCGTACAATTGTATGAGGAGATATTTCTGCATAATCAAAATAATTACCACTTGTTACTACTATGACAATATTTTCAGAAGGTAATACATACAGAAATTGATCGCCCCAACCTGCGGCAAAAAAACATTCATGGGAATCATAAATTGTGTTAAATGTATAATTCCACCATTGAAATCCATATCCATTTGAAAAATTATAATAATATGGATTTATGTAACTCTGAGTTGACAAATCAATCCATTTTTCTGATACTACTTGATTACCTTTCCATTTACCATCATTTAAAAATAACCGTCCAATTTTTGCCAAACTTCGCGAACTTAGATACAATCCGCCAGATGCAAATAATAAATCATCATTTAATTTGTCCCACTTGTATTCATCTATTTGCAGTGTATTAAATAATTTGGTCTCAGCAAACTTCTGAAAGGATACTCCAGTGGTTTTCTGAATTAGGTCTGACAAAATATTGGTGTACCCACTATTGTATGAGAAGTCATTTCCCGGGACAGACTGTAATGGTTTCTCTAGAACGTACTTAATTGGATCTGTTTGTAAAAATAACTGTGTAACATCATTTCTAATATCGCCATAACTGTAAGTAGATTCATCCCAACTTAATCCCGCGGTCATTGTTAGAATATGTTCTACAGTAATATTTGCTTTCTCACCAACTAATACAGATGCATACTCGGGATAATAACTCAGAAGTGATTCTTCAATATCTATTTCGACTCCATTATCAATAGCAATCCCAAATAATATCGAAGTTACACTCTTAGAAACTGAGGCTAAATAATGTAATGTATATAAATTATAATTAATTAAATCCCCTTCTGATTGAACGTAATTGGCATCGAATAAAAAACCTTCAAAATATTTTTCAAAAACCAATTTGGAATCTTTACTAATCATAATGCTATGAATTCTATGATCGGAAATATCAGCTATTTCATTTATCATTTCAGTCAAGCTCTTTTCATCTAATGAAGCTTCTCCCACACTTCCAACATCCCAGCCATCATCAATTTGTAAAGGTATTTCGTATTTAAACGTGCTAACTTCAGGCTCAATGGTGCTTTTATCTCTACATGATATTAAGATGAGTACTAAAAATAATATATTCACTATATAGAATTGATTTTTCACTTAATTACTAATATAATTTATCGGATTACTTCATAAATGTATTCAACAATTTCTTCTCCTCTAGCTTTAGCAAAATATTTATCTTCACGAACTTTGCTAAAGCCACACTTCTCTAATACTCTTCTTGAACCGATATTATCAAATGCAACATGAGCATATAACGGTCTTATCCCAATAATATCTATGAATTCATTAACTGCATTTGTAGCTATTCCTTTCCCCCAATATTCTTTCCCAATCCAATAGCCTATTTCTCTTTTGCCAAACATTATAAAAGACAAAATATGCCCAACAACATGATCCCCACTAACAATTATTTTAATATAAACAGTATCATCCAACATTATTTTAGCCCAATGCTTCTTAAAAGCTTCCCAATCATTAGGATCTCTTGAAATGAAGGCAGCCATAAAATTTGATTCAGGATCTTGTTGTTGTTCAAATAATATAGATATATCATCTTCTAATACATCTCTTAGTGAAATTTCAAAACCCATTTTTAATCTATCCTAATATCTTAACTAGTTTGAATATCTTCAGCACCATGTGTAAGTGTTTTCAATTTTTTGAAGAATATTAAAAGTAAGCCGCCAAATAAAACACAGAAAATGAATATTCCCATAAATACTTCTAATTCTCCAGCCTCTTGTGCTAATTCTCCCACTAATCCAGCAACTTTATTTCCAAGTCCAGTAGCAGCAAAATAAATTCCCATCATAATAGATGAATATTTAAGGGGAGCCAATTTTGTAATAAATGAAAGCGCCACTGGAGATATAGATAGTTCCCCAATAACTTGAAGCAGATATGACAAAATTAACCAAATTAACATTGCTTTTGTACCTGATTGCGCCTCAAGAGCAGCACCAGTCATCATTAAGAATCCAGTTCCCATAACCATAGTGCCAATTGCCATTTTAAATAAGGATGAAGTCTCCTTCCCTTTTTTTTGTCGCTTAAGCCAAAAAGTGGCTACGGCTGTTCCGAATAAAACAACAAATATTGCAGGCACTGATTGAAACAAACTAGCAGGTATTTCCCAACCCAAAAATACTCGATCAATTTTTTCATTTGTATAAATATTCATTAAACCACCTGCTTGTTCGTATGCGGCCCAAAAAACAATAACGATAAGAAAAGATATTAATAGCACGATCACTCTATCTTTTTCAATTTTAGTGAGTGGTGTTTTTGTTTTAATTCCTTGTAATTTCGGGGTAGGAATAAAATTGCCAACCTCAGTTAAGTGTTTTTGTCCCCAGATATAAACTACTTGTCCTAGCAACATGCCAATACCGGCTAGACCGAAACCATAATGCCACCCGTAGACTTCACCAATATAACCAACTAAAAGTGGAGCACTTGCAGCGCCAATGTTTATTCCTATATAAAAAATAGTAAATCCACTATCTCTTCTTGGATCACCTTTTTTATATAGACCTCCTACCATGGTAGAAATATTTGGTTTTAGACAACCAACACCTGAGATTATTAAAGCTAATCCAGTGTAAAACGCCATTGTACTATCAATAACAAGTGTAAGCTGTCCAACAGCAATTAAAATACCTCCAATAAAAACAGTCTTTTTCTGACCTAGAAATTTATCAGCCAAAATACCGCCCGGAATTGACATCACATAAACGAGCATCGTGTACCAACCATATAATACAAGAGCTTCAGAACTCGTCCAACCAAGTCCTGGATTATCCCCAAGTGTTTCTTTTGTTAAGTAAAGTACCAAAATTGCCCGCATTCCATAAAAACTAAAACGTTCCCACATTTCTGTAAAGAATAAAACCGCTAAACCCTTTGGGTGACCTTGTCTCATAAATTTTCCTATAGTTAAAAGTAATTGCCAAAAGTAAACAATTTTATTGGAAGAATAAAAGACTAACTTTTAAATGAAGATGAGTTGTTATATTTTAAGTGAGTGACCTTTTGAAGATGAAAAGCTCAGCTTGAGTTCATTTGCTAACTCATTCAAATTGCTAAGTTTCACATTTGGAGACTCACTTCCTCCGGGTTTGTTTTTATATATGAGGTAATTGAATCTGAAGTTGTTCGGAGTATAAGTTGGCATAATTACATTTGCTCCGGCAAGCAATCCTTTTTTTCTGCCATCTGGATTAAGTGTTGAAAGTGCTGTAGTGGCAGGAATATGTACATCCTTTAAGTATATCCGAGCCACAGCCATTGTTTTAAGTACTATATCTATTCCACAGTTTGAAACATTTTTGTAGGGTGTATCATCCGCAGAAATAAATGGACTGAACGATGCCATATCAACATTTAACACTTTACAAAGTATAATATCATCAGCAATGTCATTTAGAGTTTGATTTGGTAAACCAATAATATTACCACTGCCAACTTGAAAGTCAATAGATTTTAGATACTTGATGTGATTAATTCTATCTTCAAAATTTTGGTACGGGTGTATATCAAAGTAGATGGAAGGATTAGCCGTTTCATGCTTCAGTAAATATCTATCTGCGCCTGCCTCTTTCCACTGTCTATACTCCTCAAAAGTTCTTTGACCAAGTGAAAGTGTAATAGCCATATCAAACTTTTCTTTAATGCTTTTTATTATCCTGCTTATTTTATCCTTATCATAAGCTAAATCTTCACCGGATTGAAGAACAATTGTTCTAATCCCAGCATTATAAATCAACGATGTTGAGTGTAGTATTTCTTCAATGCTCATTCGATATCTATTTACATTTTTGTTTTCATTCCTAATTCCGCAATAGTAACAATCTTGTCTACAATAATTTGAAAACTCAATAATGCCACGCAAATGAATCTTATTACCACAATATTTTTGTTTGATTTCATCCGCTTTTCTGTAGAGTAATTCCATATCTTCTTGGCGCTCTATCTTGAGTAGTTGAACCAAATCAGAATGAGATAATTCTTCTTTATTTAGTAATTCGCTAATAGTCATTGTGATATCTAAAAGAAAACGTCCCTTTCTCCATCTTCTAATTTAGCAATCATTTTTTTAGTTGCTTTTTTCTCTTTTTCAGGTAATTCCTCAACCAGTACCTTTAGTTTTTCTTCGCCATGTTTTACCGTTTCTTCTGTAGCAAAATCTAATAAATATTCCTTAAAAGTAGCTAACGCATTTGGATTACATATTTTGCCAATATTTCCAGATTTAGCTAAATCCATAAATCTATCACCTGTTCTTCCTGACCGATAACATGCTGTGCAGAAACTAGGTAAATGTCCAAGTTCCGTTACATCTTTTACAACTTCATCTAAGCTTCTGTGATCACCAAGCTGAAATTGTTCTAATTCTTTTCTTTTTTCTCCTTCATCAGTATAACTTCCTGGTGAAGTTTTACTTCCAGCACTAATTTGCGAAACACCAGCATGAAATAATTCTCTTCTAAATTCTGGTTTTTCTCGTGTTGATAAAATTATTCCTGTATAAGGAACTGCCAATCTTAACACTGCAACAAGTTTCTTAAATGATAAATTATCAACTGCAAAAGGCGGCTGCATTGCAGCCGGAGCGTTTATTGCCGGTTCTAATCTTGGTATTGAAATTGTGTGTGGCCCAACTCCTAATGTGTCTTCTAAATAATTAGCATGCATCATTAGTGCAAGCGTTTCAAATTTAAAATCAGCTAGCCCAAAAAGAGATCCAATTCCTAAATCGTCAATCCCAGCCTCAAAAGCTCTTTCCGGAGCATGTAATCGAAATGCATAGTCATTTTTCGGACCAGATGGATGCATCTTTTTATAAATATCGTAATGATATGTTTCCTGAAATATTTGGTATGTGCCGATTTCAAAGCTATACAATTTTTTAAAGTCTTCTGTAGATAATGGAGCAATATTAACATTTACTCTTCTGATATTATTTCCATTATAATCTATCTTATAAATAGCCTCTATCGCTTTTCCTACAAAATCTAAATTTGATTCTTTTGGGTGTTCACCACAAACTAATAATAATCGTTTATGACCTTGCTTAATTAAAGCAGTTGCCTCATTATTTATTTCCTCTAAGGTTAATGTACTCCTACTTAAATCCTTATTATCTCTTCTAAATGCACAGTATAAACAATTATTCACGCAAGCATTTGTAAGGTATAAAGGAGCAAACATTACAAGTCGGTTTCCATAAATGCTCTCTTTAATTTCTTCTGCGGCATGGAATAATTCTTCGTAGAGGTTATCATCTACTATATTTAATAATGCAGTACATTCTTTTAAAGTAATTCCCTTTTTTTCACGAGCTTTAGTAATTATATCTCTTTGTAAATCGCTATCTTTTAGGGATTCATCCTCTAATAATGTATAAATAAATTTTTCATCAATGAATTCCATTTCACCCTCAAATTGATTTGAATCATATAACCAATAATTATTCCAATTATATGTCAAAATTTTATAGTCGTTAATTCAAGAATCGTTTAGTTTAATAAACTTAATAACACTATTTGATGTAAATGAATTTACATTAAATTTTTTTTTCTTCCTTTTAGGAAATATTTATTCTATAAATAAGAATAATTATTCTTTTTTACGAAAATGCGAAGAGTTTTTAATTACTTTTGTTGATATTTTATTTATGGAATATAAATTGTTAGTAATTGAAGCATGAGAATCGAAAAAGATAGTCTGGGGGAAGTTAAATTAGGTAAAAGTTTGCTTTACGGAATTAACACGAAGCGAGCTATGGAAAATTTTCCACCTTCAGGAGAAAAATGTAATCCATATTTGATAAAAGCCTATTTACAAGTCAAGAAAGCGGCATTATTTACAAATTTCAAGTGCGAGTTATTGAAAGGAGACAAATTTTCATTTATAGATAAAGCCATTGACAAACTTCTAAAGGAAACCGACAAGTATTTAATGTCAGGTATTCCTGATATTTATGAGAAAATAGTTGTTGATCCTTACCAGGGTGGTGCTGGTACTTCACTAAATATGAACATAAACGAAGTGCTAGCCAATGTAGCACTAATAGAAATGGGCGAAAATATTGGCAAATATGAAATCATCCATCCTCTCGATGATGTAAACATGAGTCAGTCAACTAACGATACCTTCCCTACAGCTTTAAAAATTGCGTCAATAAAATTACTTAGAGAAATGCAGGAATCTTTCTCTGCTTTACAAAAAGAACTTCAGTTAAAAGAAAAGGAATTTTCTTCTATTCTAAAACTTGGGCGAACTCAACTACAAGATGCCGTCCCAATTTCTTTGGGTCAAGAATTCGGTTCATTTGCGCAAGCAATTGCACGAGATAGATGGAGGTTTTACAATGCTGAAGAAAGACTAAGATCAGTTAACTTAGGTGGAACTGCAGTTGGCAATTCAATTGCCACAAGTACAAAATATGTCCTTAACATAGTGAATGAACTCCGAGATATTTGTGAATTACCAATTGCAAAAGCAGAAGACTTAATTGAGAACACGCAAAATCTAGATGTTTTCGTAGAAGTACACGGAATAATTAAAGCAGGCACGACCACTCTAATAAAATACTGCAATGATTTAAGACTACTTAGTTCTTGTCCCAATGGAGGTATTGGAGAAATATATCTCCCTCAGAAACAAGCTGGCTCTACAATAATGCCCGGGAAAGTAAATCCCGTGATACTGGAAAATACTGTACAATTGTGTGAAATGGTTAAAGGCAATGATATAGTTATTTCAAACCTTGTTTCCGCGGGAAATCTAGAACTCAACCAATATTTACCGATGATTGCACATTTATTCTTAAAATCATTGGTTATTCTTCGAGATTGTTCTAACAATCTAAAAACTAATTGTATTGTTGGAATAGAAGCTAATAAGAAGCGATGTGCTGAAAATCTATTCAACTCTAAGGCTTTTGCTGCAACTCTTATACCCATATTCGGATATGATAAAATTTCCGAAATTGTAAAATTGTGCGATGAAAAAAATGATATCTTTATGAATACTGTTAAAACAGAGTTAAAACTTTCTGACGAAGATGTTTTTGAAATATTAGAAAAAGAATTGGGATTATCAATTGACTACTACTCCTAAATCTGAACGAAAACATATTGTTTTTATTGGGAAGAGAAATGTTGGTAAATCTTCCTTGATAAATTCATTCTCTAATCAAGAGCTTAGTATTGTTAGTAATATTCCAGGTACTACAACGGATCCTGTTAAAAAATCAATGGAGTTACTTCCCTTCGGTCCTGTTGTTTTAGTTGATACAGCCGGAGTTGATGATATTGGCGAACTGGGTGAAAAAAGAATCAATAGGACTATTAAAGCGATTTCCTCTGCTGATTTTGTAATTTTTGTGCTTGATTCTCAGAATAATTTAAATCAAATTGAAAAAGAATATCTTCAATATCTCGATAGTATCAATATCCCATTTATATGCGTGATTAATAAGATTGACCTTGGAATTAATTACGAACTTCTGAAAGAACTGAAAGATAATAAAAGAACTACTTTCAAAGTTTCTTCTAACGATAAAACTAATATTTTTGAATTAAAAGAGTCTATTGCAAAATTATTACCGCAAGAAAACAGTAAGGTATTGGTCGGGGATTTAATAAAACAGGGCGATATTATTTTGCTTGTTGTCCCAATTGATTTAGGAGCCCCTAAAGGAAGATTAATATTACCCCAAGTTCAAACAATACGTGAATCTCTCGACGAAGATGCAGTGGCAATTGTTGTAAAAGATACTGAGTTGAGATCCACTTTAAACAGACTTAAAGAAAAACCTTCTTTAGTAGTAACGGATAGTCAGGCTATAATGAGAGTTTCAGCAGATGTACCAAAAGATGTGAAGCTAACTACATTTTCAATTCTTATGGCTAGATATAAAGGTGATTTGGATGTTTTTGTTTCCGGGATTAAAGAAATTGATAAATTAGAAAACGGAGATAATGTTTTAATTGCCGAAGCATGTACTCATCATGAACAAGAAGATGACATTGGCAGAGTTAAAATTCCACGCTGGATTAAAAATTATACTAAAAAGAATATTAACTTTGAAGTTAATAGTGGTCATGATTTCCCGGAAAATGTTGGAAAATATAAATTCATTGTACATTGCGGAGGCTGTATGTTAACTCAAAGAACAATGCAGACCAGGATTCATCAAGCTAAATATTTAAAAAAGCCAATCGTAAACTATGGATTATTGATTTCTTATATGCATGGAGCTTTTCCGAGAGTTCTAGAACCCTTTCCTGAAGCAATGAAAATTTGGGAATCTATTGAAGTAATAAACTGACTTTTCAAATAGAATATTTCGCAGATAACTCTTTAATTACATTTACTGAATTGTTAGAAAAAGCAGGATATCTACCGCCACTTTTTTTTGCGGCTTTGTTATACAGTAATATAAATTTAAAAGGATTTCCAACACAGTTAGTCAATTCCCGTTTGGAAAACTTCTCTAAAATTAACCTTGCCATAAAATATCCGGTTGTGTGCCCTCTTTGAGGTAGGTAACTAAAAATCAATTTGCCCTGGGCTTTCTTTTGATTATTGTCCGCTATAATTTTCTTTAGTGCCCCGTCAATCTTTTTGATTATTTGTGGAGTTCTTTGCACGTCAAATATAAATCGTCTGGCATAATCCGAAATGGCTTTATTGGGTTTAGTATACCAATCTTTCTTATCTACCATATCAGCTATGCCTTCAGCTTCAATCATACTTAAAGCATTAACAAGATCTCTATCTTCTGATTTAATTTGGTGCTGCTTTATTTGGAGATTCCTACTTCTATACCAATGATGAAACTCGTGAGAAAGGAAACTAATAAAATCCCACTCAATTGAGGCTGCCAGATCAACAACAATTGGTGAAGACCCCCTACCGTTGCTTTCGAATATTAGAAACGAAACCGGTGGGTATATTGATACTTTTTTCTGTGGAAGATATTCTAGAGTTCGCTGAATAGCAAGTCGATTAAAATCCTTTCTTTTCAGATTCTTAAACTGATCTTTAACTTTTGCTTTATTATCTCTTATTTTAATATAGTGAGTTAGATGATGAAGATTTTTCCTCGACTTTATTGCCTGCTCTAATTTTTTTTTCTGACTTGGTTTAAAGACTAAGCTAAAGTTATGTTCGAAAAATTCACGCTTAAATTCACCATTGAGTAATACCTTATAACCGGGAGTGTTAAAAAGTTTATTCCATTCTGATTTGCTTGGTTCTCTATTCGCTTCAAGTGTATTTACAATTTCCCAAAATTGATCAACACCGGAAAATTCAAAATTTGGATTATTTCCTTGCGCCGAAATAATGTTTATTGCAAACAATAATATTGCAAAAGAGTATTTAGTACTTTTATTCAATTAACAATACTGGTTATTAAAACTGATATTTATAATCGAATAAATAGGATAAAATGTGATGAGTCAAATAGATAAAATCAAACTGATATTCTTGTTCTCATTTTATTACACCGCGTGTGCTTTCAATCAAAATTGAAGAATTCGAATATATTATAGTTCCTTTGGTACTCGAATAATTGTTTTTGATTTCGATAATTACAATAAGTTCAATAATATACTAAATGGGTAATATGAAAAATCGACATGTTTATTCTACTATTTTCACCGTTTTGTTATTAGGAATAGCCTTTATGCTAAATGATTATTCTGAGAGTGTTTCTATTCAGGAAGCAAATCGAAATACAATAAATTCAAACATCACTAATATGGATAAAATTACTCAGGAATTCCGAGATAAAGTTGATGAATTAAGCAATATAGCCAAATCTGATGGTGGTTGGGCATATTCACAAACGGATTATAATGTTAAGAATAATACATGTGATTATACTTTGTATATGAATGGACAATTATTTACGTCAACTGAAGAAATTTTGAACAGTAATGAAAAAAAATATTCGGACATTAATTCTGTAACTTTATGATTAATAAGATTATATATAATAATCTAAAATCTGCCAACCAAATAATGCGAAATTACTAATAATTAGTTAGTCTTTTGTTCTTTCACTAATAACCACAGAAAAGACGAGATTGCTAATGTAACGCCACTAATTAGAAAAACAATATTCTTATCTTCTGCCCCTTGAATTAGCAATCCAAAAAGTAAGCTAACCAGTAGTTGTGGAATTACTATTGATAGGTTGAACATTCCCATAAAGAACCCCATTCTACTTTGATTAACAGTTTCGGACATTATTGCAAATGGCAAACTAACAATTGCTGCCCAACCAACACCTGCAACAGCCATTAGAATATATAATGAGTATTCGCTAAAACCAAATAATGCAATTCCAAAATATCCGATAGACATAATTGCTACACTAATCATTTGAGTTTTAACTCTGCCAATTTTTTTGGATACTGGATTTAATACAAATGCAGGCAATAATGCTCCCACTGCATTCAGAACCAAAAAAGAGATAGAAATTATTTGTCCGGTTTTATCATTAATTAAACTTATCATTTCATCTGTTGCAGCTTCTGGAATTGGATTTATCTTCTGGGAAATAAATGCAATTATGTATACAAACATGGTCTGAACACCAAGCCATGAAAAAGCATTAGCAAAGCAGATTTTAAGAAACTCAGGCGTATTGGTTTTTGAAGAAACTTTAGTTTTATCATCTTCTGATGTTGATTCTAGCGTTTTTGGTTCTTCAATAAAGATCGAAGGAAATATTGTAAATACAAAAACTAAAACTGTTCCAAAATAGATTAAAAAGAAATTGCCAAATATAGCTCCTATTGCGTAAGCTAAAACACCAAAACTGCCTGATACTGTTTGCATCCAGGTATAACCCTTAGTTCTAGGATTACCAGTTGGAGTAACATCTGAGATAATTGATCTAGTTGGATTAAAACTTACGTTTATTGATAAATCTAATGTTAAAGCAACAACCATGGCAACTGCTATCAAGCTCCCTAAAGAAAAAGAGCTGTTGATTATTCCAATATTTGGTAAAGCCAATAACATTAGCGCAGCTAATGTGCCACCTATAATAATAAAAGGTCTACGCCTTCCACCCCAAAACCAAACATTATCACTGATAAAGCCAACAATTGGTTGTGCAATTAATCCCGCAATTGGACCCGCAGCCCACACAAATCCCATCTCATGAAGATCAAGACCAAATTGTGTTATTAAAATCCAACTCAATGCAGAGATTTGAACTGATAAGGCAAATCCCATTGCAGTTGCAGGTAATGATAAAATGGAATAAAAAGTGTTTGTGAGTTTTCTTTGAATATCTAACATAAATATCTCTAGTCAATTAAGTAAATGGAAATAGATTTTTCTGGTACTTCTAATAATTCTAAGTCTGATAAATTACTCACTTTATTAGTAAAAAGATTTAAGAATTTATCTTCATGAGGAATATTTGAAAAGTAGTTGCCTAAATCAATTTTCTTAATAATGGTATTATCGTTTATAACAAAAAATATTTTCCGGTTGTCATTTTTTTTAATGTAAATATAAACATTATCCTTTGGTTCAAATTGTGTTAGTTCACCGGTTCTGATAACTTCATATTGCTTTCTTAAGTTTAGTAAATTTTGGGTAAATTCAAATATATCGTTTTGTTTCTCATTTCTTCCTTCTTTAATAAAAGCATTTTTTTTACCATTTGGAAATCCACCTGGGAACTCTTCTCGAATTTTGCCATGATGTCCACCTCCGTCCAATCCTATTTCGGTGCCATAATACAATTGGGGAATTCCTCTCGTTGTCAACACAAGCGTTAACGCAACTTTATATTTGTGCATATCCCAATCAGCAGCATACATACCGCGGTCAATATCATGGTTATCAAAAAAGACTAATAGATTATTTGGGTTTGAATAAACAAAATCTTTCCCAAACACTTCATAAATTCTATTTATATCAGCTTTATCAGACAAATAATCATACAGCGCATCTCTAATTGCAAAGTCAGTAATAACTGGAAGATGTGAATCAAACTCTTTAGGGAAAAAAGAATTTGTTTGAAATGCAGCTAAAATTGCTGGATCACCTTTCCATACTTCTCCAACAATTTTAAATTCTGGGTAATGAGTTAAAATTTCTTTTGCCCATTTAGACATAAATTTTTGATCTGCATATGGATAAGTATCTTCTCTGATTCCATCAATTCCGCTATATTCAATCCACCAAATTGTGTTCTGAATAATATATTTTGACAATAAAGAATCTGTTTGATTTAAATCAGGCATAGTATCAACAAACCATCCTAAATTTGCATTTTTTATACTCTCTTTGTCAGCGTGAATATCTACGAAAGCTGTTTTATTATGCTCTGCTGGCAGATGATTATTTGGTGAACCGTTTAACCAGGTTTCTGTAGGCAGATTATCAATCCATTCATGATTGCTACCAATATGATTAGCAACGTGATCTAGAATAACTTTAATCCCCTTTTTATGTGCTTTCTGAACAAATTCTTTATATAATTCATTTGTTCCATGCCGAGGATCGATTTTGTATAAATCTGTTGCAGAGTATCCATGATAACTCATATACATATTATTTTCTAAAAATGGAGTACTCCAAATTGAAGTGACACCTAAATCTTTCAGATAATCTAACTTATTTATAATCCCTTGAATATCTCCGCCATGTCTACCATTTAAACTACCGAATTCAAATTCTTCCTTATCATTAAATAGAAAATCGTTTGAAGAATCACCATTTGCAAATCGGTCAGGAGATATTAAATAGACAACGTCTTCATTAGAGAAACCTTGATGTATATTAGAGGAATTATCTCTTTCAATTAGAGGATATTTAATTTCTTTCTTCCCATATTGATTTGAAAAAATAATACTGTATTCGCCTGGCATTGCTTTTGGGGATAAGTTTAGTGATAGAAAAGTATAATTTGTATTCGGTGGATTAACTATGTTCTCGATTTTAATATTGTTGTTTTTTATTTCAACGTCAACCGAATCAAGGTTTTTACCGTAAACCAATAATTGAATTTGATTATAACTATGCTGAGTCCACCAATTTGGAGGTTCAATTTTGTGTATTTCAAGGCCCTGACAAAATACTTGAGATAAAGATAGAAATGTTAAAACAATTAAAATTCTTTTCATTTTGAGTTTGCTTGTTGATATTACTACTACAATATAATAATTAATTAAAAAATATAATTCATTTTCATTTTCTTGCATTTAAGATGCATTAAAAATAACTTTGTTTTCCTTATAAAAATAATATGAACGATAATTCTAGAAATATAACTGTTAACAGAAAAGCCAGATTTGATTATACAATTCTACAAACTATTGAGGCAGGAATTGTTTTAGTTGGAACTGAAGTTAAATCATGTAGAGAAAATAAAGCAAATCTAGTAGATAGTTATGCCAAAATTGATGCTTATGGTGAAGTTTGGATGATTGGAGCGCATATAAATATTTATACTCAAGGCAATATAAATAATCATGATCCCATTCAAGATCGCAAATTATTATTATCAAAAAAAGAGATTCGCAAATTAGATAGATTGATTAAAGAAAAAGGTAACACGCTAATTCCTCTGAGAATGTATTTTAATAGGGGGAAAGTAAAAGTTGAATTAGGTGTAGCAACTGGGAAAAGAAGTTATGATAAGCGTGAAGCTATAATGAAAAAAGATCTACTTAGAGATGCACAAAGAAAAATCAAATTGTAAATAGAGTTTTTTCTTAATCATATTTATCATAATGAGCAATGCGAAATATCTCGATTCTGAGTTTGAACGAGATAATAATTATCGTTCGAATTTGCAAATAATGTAAAATTAAATATTAACTACTACAAATAACCACAAATTTTAAAGAGTATATTATATGTTTTTACCCGTTAAAGAACAGATGGATATTATCAGAAGAGGTTCATCTGAAATTATTCCTGAGGAAGAATTAGTTAAGAAGTTAGAAAGATCAATTAAAGGAAATAAACCACTTAATATTAAACTTGGCTGTGATCCCACCAGACCAGATTTACATTTGGGCCATTCTGTAGTACTGAGAAAACTTGCTCAATTTCAAGAGTTAGGTCATACAGCAATTCTCATCATTGGTGATTTCACTGCAATGATAGGAGACCCATCTGGTAGAAATGCAACACGTCCACCACTTACATTTGATGAAGCTCAAGAAAATGGGAAAAGTTATTGGGAACAGGCAAGTAAAATTCTTGATGCAGAAAAAACTAAAATAGTTCACAACTCTGAATGGTTAAAGGAAATGAACTTCGAGGATGTGATAAAGCTTGCCTCAAAATATACAGTAGCCAGAATGTTAGAGCGAGATGATTTTACTAAAAGATTTCAAGGTGGCATCCCAATAAGTATGCATGAGTTGCTTTACCCATTGGCGCAAGCGCAGGATTCTGTTGCAATAAAAAGTGATGTGGAACTTGGAGGTACTGATCAAAAATTTAATCTTTTAGTTGGTAGAGATATTCAGCGTGAAAATGGAATTGAGCCACAAGTTATTCTTACAATGCCATTACTTGTTGGTACAGATGGCACTGAAAAAATGAGCAAGTCTTACGGTAATTATATTGGAATTGATGATTCGCCAAAAGATATTTTTGGAAAAAGCTTATCAATCCCAGATGAGCTCATTTACACATATTATGAATTGGGCACTGATATTAGTAAAGAAGAATTAGCTGACATTAAATCTAAATTAGAAGATCCATCAAATAATCCAAGAAATATTAAGAGAACACTTGCAAGAAAATTTGTTGAAATGTACCATTCCACTGAAGAAGCTCAGAAAGCTGAGGAAGAATTTGACAAAATTTTTATTAACAAAGGCATACCCGATGATATTGGTGAGCTTAAAATAGAATCAGCTGAAGTCGAGATTGTTGATTTAATTATGCAAGCTAATTTCGCACCTTCACGTGGAGAGGCACGCAGATTGGTTACTCAAGGTGGTGTTTCAATTGACGGGGAAAAAGTAACAGATCCTAAAGTACCAATTTTGGTTGTAGATGGAAATGTCTTAAAAGTTGGCAAACGAAAATTTATTAAGCTGATAATGTAATTTCTTGGCGTTCGATCATTATTAGCTTCATTCTAATTTCAAACTAACTATTTGCATTAGTTAGTTTATACACTAGTTAATAAAGGTAAACCTGTATGAAAGAAATTGGCACTCCTAAAGAAACTCTGAAGTATTTCATTAAACGAGAAGATAATTACAAAAATTTAGTTAGAAAATTAGAAGCTATCCGCGAAAAGACAAAAGAAGGTGGCGGGAATAAAGCAATTGAACGCCAACATTCAAAAGGAAAACTGACAGCACGTGAACGAATAAACTTACTTATTGATAATGACACTTCTTTTTTTGAGTTGAATACCTTTTGTGCCCATGAAATGTATAAGGAATATGGAGGAGCACCGAGTTCAGGAACAATATTTGGAATCGGAGTAGTTAACGGTAAAAATCATCTAATTGTTGCTAATGATGCAACCGTTAAAGCCGGCGCCTGGTTTCCCATAACTGCTAAAAAGAATTTAAGAGCACAAGAAATTGCCTTGGAAAATAAATTACCTGTCATCTATTTAGTCGATAGTGCAGGAGTTTTCCTACCTCTCCAAGAGGATATATTTCCTGACAAAGAACACTTCGGTAGAATATTTAGAAATAATGCCCAATTGTCATCTAAGGGAATTCCTCAAATAGCGGCAATTATGGGACCTTGTGTAGCTGGTGGTGCATATTTACCCATAATGAGTGATGAAGCTTTAATTGTTGAAGGCACTGGCTCGGTTTTTCTGGCTGGTTCGCATTTAGTTAAAGCGGCAATTGGTGAAGTTATTGATAATGAGAGCTTAGGTGGAGCCCTCGTACAATCAAATGTATCTGGGGTTACTGATTATGTGATGAAAAATGATGAAGAGTGTCTTAAACAAATAAGAAGCCTTACAGACAAATTTGCTGATAGTCCAAAAGCTAATTTTAATAGAATTGATTCTATAAAACCCAAATTTGAGCAAAATGATATTTATGGAATATTACCCGAAGATACCATAGACCAATATGATATGTATGAACTACTAGCAAGAATTGTTGATAATTCAGAAATTGATGAATATAAAGCCGGATTTGGGAAGTCGATAATTACTGCGTATGCTCGAATTGATGGCTGGGCTGTTGGAATTGTAGCTAATCAGCGTAAAATTGTTAAAACCGAAAAGGGTGAAATGAGAATTGGAGGAGTTATTTATTCAGACAGCGCTGATAAAGCAACTCGCTTCATTATGAATTGTAATCAAAGAGGAATTCCACTATTATTTTTGCAAGATGTTACTGGGTTTATGGTTGGGAGCAAGGCGGAGCACGGAGGAATTATTAAGGATGGTGCCAAAATGGTAAATGCCGTTGCCAATTCTGTTGTGCCAAAAATTACTATAATTGTTGGTAATAGTTATGGAGCCGGTAATTATGCAATGTGTGGTAAAGCATATGATCCTAGGTTTATATATGCTTATCCCAATGCAAAAATTTCAGTGATGGGCGGTACCCAAGCTAGTAATGTATTACTTGAGATTAAAGTAAGACAAATGGAAAAAGAAGGTAAAGAATTTAGTGATGCAGATAAGAAAAAATTATTAGATGATATTCAACAATCATATAATGACAAAAGTAGTGCCTTTCATGCTGCTGCCAGACTTTGGATTGATGAGATTATTGATCCAGCTAAGACTAGAGAATATATTTCTAAATCAATTGAGATAGCTAATAACAATCCCGAAATGCTCAAATTTAATGTTGGAGTAATACAAACTTGATTTTGAAGATTAATAATTGATATATTTTAGTAATTAGCATCTCACATCCTTGTAACTTTTTAATTGAATTATATTTCTGTTTCACTTCTTAACATTTAAAATATTTTCGCATATTTAACTAACGTTTCTTTATTTCCACCTAAAACTTTCGAATATATCCTTACATTACGATAAACTGCAATTTTGGAACATTCTTGAGGTAGTTATACTTACAAATTCAGATTCGCAAACTATGGGAATTAGTGATTTGCAAACAGTAGAACTTTATATAGAGCCAATAATAGGTGAACTCGCTGAAAATATTCTAAATTCTAAATCTGTTAATAAAATATACTTAACTAGAATAAGTGAGTTTGATGTAAATTCAAAAAATATGGTAAATAAATCAACACCTTTATTTACGTATTCCTTTGATGAAGATAATTCTACAAATGAAAATGTTGAAATAGAGCATGCTCCCGACAAATCATTAATGACTATAAATTCTGATTATAGTGATGATGAATCTAATATTTCACAATCTGGAAAAGATTACATTGCTTCAGAACCTGGATTGTTTATTATACATGAAGGCTATCCCAAAATAATTCCTATCGATTTAGATGGTTCTTGTGATGTTAGAATTTCCGAAGATTCGATGTCAGTCCATGTTGATATTTATCCTTCAATAGACAATAATCCAATAACAACTTTAGACGACATTCTTGAGAAAATTAAAAAATTGGGTGTGGTGACTGACATTAATCAACAATTATTAACTGAAAAATTATATGATGTTGAACAGAATAAGATTAAGTTCCTCAATCTGTGTGTCTCAGAAGGTAAGGCAGCTGTTGACGGATTAGACGGAAGACTTGAAAATTGTACAGGTGAAAAGGAGGAAATTGCAAATTTTGATTTTGGTGAATTTCACAAAGTAAATCCTGTAATCTCAGTTAAAGAAGAACAATTAATTGCAATCATACATCCACCTACAAATGGAGAAAAAGGTTATGATATTTTGGGCAATGATATTGAACCAAAACCTGGTAAAATATTTGCTCTTAGATTAGGATCAAATACTTGCTTTTCTGAAGACAATGGAAACCATATAATTGCTAAAAAAGATGGTTTTTTAGATCTGTCTGACACTTCTATTTCCATAACGGATACTTTTACTGTTAAAGGAGATATTGATTTTGAATCAGGGAATATTATAGCTAAAGGATCATTAAAAGTAGTTGGTGATGTTAAAAATGAGTTTACTCTTAGTTTATCAAAAGACATAGAGATTGGTGGGTATGTAGGAGATGCAATAGTAGAGGCTGGACAAAATATTATTGTCCAGGGTGGGTTCCTTGGGAAAGGGAAAGGAGTTTTAAAATCTAATGGCGACATTGAAGTGAAATTTGTAGAAAATCAGAAAGTATACTCACGAGGTTCGCTTCACCTTGTAAAAGACACATTAAATGCAAAACTATTTATTAAAAATAAAATTTCATGTAAGGGTAACCAGTCATCGATTATTGGTGGGCACACAATTGCAGGGGAAAGTATTGAAATTTGTAACTTGGGTAATAATATTGGAACTGAAACAATTGTAGAAGTTGGATTTGATTATTTAAAACGAGACTCAATAATAAATAATAAGGAAAAACAGATAGCTCTAAGAAAAAATTTAGAAGAAGTAGACAAGTCTATACTTGAATTTGCGAAAATGAAAAGATTAAATACTCAATCTGGCGAAAAAGTAAAAATATTAGCTAATGAACACAAAAAACTAGTAGCTGAAATAGATAGTATTAAAGAACAGAACTTGAAAATAACTAATGAAATATATCTTCCAACTTCATCAAAAATATCTGTCAATGGCTCAATATATCCAGGAGTTAAAATTGGAATTAATGGCCGATTTTTAACTATCAATGAAGTGATGAAAGCAAAGACTTTTGTGCTATCAAGTGACGATGAAATTATTGCCATGTAAAAAATGAAGTGATATTAGTTTCTGTAAATGCAGTTGTGTTAATATATTATTGCCCTATTAAGTAATGCAAATTTACATAACTATTCCCCCTTATACATAATCTCTATTTTTAACATCATTGACCAAGTATCACTCAATGTAATTGCAACTCTTAAAATGATTTTATGAAAACGTTAATTTCTTAGATAAAGCTGGAGATAAATGTTATGTATTTAATCAATAATAATATTCATCGTGGATACTAAAAACTTCATAACTTAAAAATAATTCAATTCTAGTATAGTCAGAATATAAAACCATCAGACTCTTCTTTATATGAAGTGATAAATCGTTTCCTAATATTGTTAATACATGAAATTAATGACTTAGAAATCTTATAAAGAGATTGACACAAGTCATGAAATAAGTACTAATTGAGAAAGGAATAACTTTATTGACAATATTCTTTAATAAACGTACATTGGAATAATATGTAATTCATATTCAATATAGATTTTAGTATAAATTTATTGAGAGGCAAATATGAACTTATTGAGAAAAGTTATAGGGCCACAATCGAAATACGATAAAAGTATTCCCTATGCTTATATGACAGAGGTTAGTATTATTGATGATAATGAAGATTTGTGTAGTTACTATTATGGCGATACCATTTGTAGTTTAATTGAACATTTAAGTCAAAACAATATATCACCGAAAGAAGTTAAGTTATATGGATTGTTTCGTGATGAAGAAACATTGATTGATATAACGAAATGTACAAATAAAACTGGAACTTGGTTACTTAGACCTGAACTTTGTCGATCATTAGAAGAGCATTATCAGGAAACTTTACATAAAATATATAAGGGCCATGTTGAAATTGGGCAATGTTCATTTGACGATAGAGACGAAGTTATTATTTAATCCATATGTTTTTTTAAATATGACAGTGAATTTTGACCCCTCACCTTTCTTGCTTTCAACAATAATTTCTGCATTGTTGAGGTCACAGTATTTTTTAACTAAAGCCAAACCAAGACCATTGCCTTCAAATTTTCTTGTGTAACCTTCATCTTCTTGAGTAAATTCTTCGAACAATTTTGGAAAATATTCCTCTGATATCCCAACACCTGTATCAATTATTGAAACCATAAACTCATTTTTTGAGTTGCGGTTACATTCTATTGTTATGCTTCCCTTTAATGTATACTTTATTGCATTATGTAAAAGGTTCGCGAATATTTGATTAACTGTGTATGAATCTGCAATAATTTTTGTATCGGTAGTTTTATTGAAATAATTTATATCTAATTTCTTCTCACTTAGTTGAATTTTATATTCAATTATTAGATTTTCTATTATATCATTACAAATATCAATCTCTTTCGGAATATATTCATGAATACCTAACTGTATATCTGACATATTTAGTATTAAATCAATAGTCCTAATAAGTCTATTCCCGGCAGATTGAATTCCAGAAAAACCATAACTTAATTCTTCATCAGCATGTTGTGATAACTCATCTTTAATAAGGGAAGAAAAACTAAGTATTGTATTGATTGGTGTTCTGATTTCGTGAGACATTTGAGCTAAAAAATCTGATTTTATTTTTTCTGATTTTTCAACTCTTTCAACTGCATTCTTTAATTCTTGTTCAATTTTTTTTCTTTCAACAATATCATTTTGCAAAGAACTATTTAGTTCCTTCAGTTCTTGAGTTCTTATTTCCACTAATTTTTCAAGATCAGTTTTATACTTTAATTCTTTCTCGTTAAGTTTATCACGACTTTTTCTTCTCTCCCTTGCATACAGATACAAAAATAATGCTGTAATTATTGCCATAATAAACAGGAGAATTACAAATTTAAGAACGAAGCCTCTATTTACTTCTAAGATTTCATCCTCATCCATTATAACAGAAATTGACCAAAATGTATTTTCTAGATTTATCGGTTTATAAACAACGATCTTCTTAACTACATCGGGATCAAATTCATTTCTATGATACAAATACTCAGATTTCCCTTCCTGTTTATTTAACATTTCATCTACTGTTTCATTAAGTTCGTTAAACTCACTAATATTCCCATAAACTAGAGTACCGATGTGATCCTCGAATGCACAAAAAAGTTCATATCCTTTCTCACTTAAAACAAAACTAGTTCCACTTTTCCCAATTCTGATATCTTTCAAAAACTTATTCGTGATATAATCAAATGGAATAATTAGACTGATACAACCTTTGTATTCTGAATTATCAAAAATAGGATATGCGTAGACAATGGCTCTATATCCTTGAACTGTTACAAAAACATCACTAATTACAGGTCTCTTATTCTTAATGATATATGCATTGTGCGCTTGAGCAGAAACATCTTGGCCAATTATACTTTCTACATACGGATAAGAATACATTATTTTGCCATCAGCAGATATTCTGGTTATTCCCTTTAATTCTTCAATATGAGCTTCATAGTACCCTTTTATAAGTAATTCTGACTTCTCATTAAATGCTATTATATCTTCTTTCTTAGATAGGTAATTTAGAGAATGCATAAAATTATCAAAGAAATTTTCTATAGATAGGACAGCTTGATTTAAATATATTTCTTGCTGTTTGTATTGGTTAGATATAGTTTGTTCCTCTACTTCGGAATACAAAATAAACGATATGTAAATCCATGAAACAAAAAGTAATATAATCCCAAAAGATGTAAAAATTCTTTTCAAAGCACGTCCATTTTTTGCAATTTAACACTAAAATCAACTTAATAAATAAAAGCTAGAATAGAAAGATTTCGTTAAATACTAAATTGATAATTATATTAATATTACTATATAGGGTTTAACAACCTATATATCTAGAAATCACCAACCTTTGTATCTCTGAAGTGCCTTCCCCTATCTGAAGTAATCTTTGATCACGGTAAAATCTTTCAATATCATATTCTTTCATTAAACCATATCCGCCATGTATCTGAACTGATTCATCAGCAACTTCTTTAGCAATTTCTGAGCAATATAATTTTGACATAGCTGCTTCTTTTGCAAATGACTTTTTACTATCTTTTAACCAACATGCTTTGTATAATAAATTTCTTGCTAATTCAATTTTCATTGCCATATCCGCTAGCTTAAATGCAATAACTTGGAATTTTGATATTGGTCTTCCAAATTGATTTCGTTCATTAGAATATTTCAAGGCCATTTCATATGCACCTTGTGCTAATCCCAATCCCATTGCTGCAATCGATAATCTTCCATTATCTAAAGTGCTTAACATAATGTGAGAACCTTCACCAATCTGTCCTAAAATATTTTTTTCTGGAACTCTACAATTATCAAAGTATAATTCTGAAGTATTAGAAGCTCTCCACATCATTTTATTATGCATTGGTAGTGCTTTGAAACCTTCCGTGCCATTTTCAACTATTATTGTTGAAAATGTTTTTTTATTATCTTCCTGAGCTGTAACCGTTTGAACTGTTGTTCCGATTGAAATATCTGCAGAACCATTTGTTATAAATATTTTAGATCCATTAATTACCCAATCACCATTTTCCAAATATGCGCTAGTTTTTGTAGCTCTAGAATCAGAACCAGCATCTGGCTCGGTTAAACCAAATGACCATAATGCCTTACCTGAACAAAGTTTTGGAAGGTATTCTTCCTTTTGGAAGTCATTTCCGTGATAATATATTGGGCCAATACCTAGTGAGTTGTGCGCCGCCAGCGTTGCTGCTTGTGAACCATCTATTCTTGCAAGTTCTTCAACGGCTATTATGTAGGACAGGGTATCCATTCCACTACCACCATATTTCTCAGGCAAATACATTCCAAATAATCCAAGGTCCCCCATTCTCGCAGTTAATTCTGGCGAAAATTCTTCATTTTCATCAAGTTTTTGTGCAACAGGTTTTATTTCTTGCTCTGCAAATTCTCGAACTGTTTGTCGAATCAAGGTTTGTTCTTGTGTTAAAGAAAAATCCATGAGTTATACCTTTAAATTATTGATATTATAAATTAAAGTATTACTTTAGTTTTTGCAAGCGTAGTAAAATGTTATTTTCTACTTGTGATATTCAACTATAATATGAGCAGGAATATTTTTTATTTTATTAAATATTTTATCAGTTACTCGCCACAACGCGAATGGAAAATATTTTAATAAGACGTAGGTCCGCAAGAATATTAGTAGTTTATTTCCGAAAGTAGCGCATTGAGTGTCTTTGATCCCGTTTGGTATAAGGGAGAGTAATTTTTCTTCATCAAATGAATGAATATGGGCATGAACAGGTGTTTTTTCATTACAATGAATACACAAGTAATATCTCAATTTTTCTTTATATGGAGTAGTAATTATCAATTTCCCAGATGGTTTGATAACTCTAAATAGTTCTTCCACAAATTTAATTGGATCAACAACATGTTCTATAATTTCGGAAGCAACTACAATTTGGAATGAATTATTTAGAAAAGGTAATTTAAAAGAATCTGCTACTAAAGGAGAATGTTTTTTGTCGGCAACAATTTTTTTAGCTTTCTCAACATTGCTTTTGCTTATATCAAGAGAAACTACATTTACTTGATGCATGCTAAAATGTTTTGCCACCCAAGCTGATCCTGCACCAACATCTAATACAGAGGTAGGTTTTGTTTTTATTTTAGATAAAATATATTCATGCACTCTCCTCTCATCATGTTCTGTTGCTCCAGTTCTTTCTTCAAAATAATCAAATTCTTCTGCATCAATTTTATAGTGTTCTATATAATCAAATTTTTTAGTCATTTTATTTTTGAATAAATTAGAGTAAAGGATTTAATTTCAATTATAATATAATAACTTGAATAAAAACAAATACAATAGAACATTTAACAAAATTATATTTATTTTAATTTTAAACTTCCAATATTTTTTAATGGGACAATCTCATAATCCCTCTTTTGAGGAAGGAGTTATTTTCCTCTCAAATATTATTGCTAACGAAAAATTTAGCTCCTTACAATATACTGATCTTCAACAAGTTGATTCGCTATATTTTACTGCAGTTCAATTTTACAATGGAGACATCTCTGAAGCTTTATTAGCATTAACCTTCTCTACACTTCCATTCAATAAAATGCCCATAAAGTTACCAGTTATAAATTTGAGAATTCCCCTCAGACTCCCATCGGTGAATGATGATTTATTTTTAACGAAGAAATTGTACCTTCCTGGGAAAGTATTTTTTGATTCAAGATCAAAGGGTGGTCAAGATAAAGATAAAGTTGCCCATTTTTTTGGGAATGCATTTTTAGCTTATAATATTTCTTTCATCAATGCATCAAAATTTTTAGGATTATTTGTGGAAATGTTCGAATCAGCTTTTAAAGTAAGTGGAGGTATTGATTTGAGAGATCTGCAGACTAATAATTTAGGAGAATATTTTGGCAAATCAATTTCAAAGAATCCCAATCTAAAACCCTCTGATTTTTTTAATGTGTATTCTTTATTTTACTTTTCTTATAATTAATATTAGCTTATTCAATATTTTGCAAATCATAAAAGTGAAAATATGAAATCTATTTTAATAATTGATGATGAAAAAGAGATCTGTGAAAGTCTAACTATGATCTTAGAATACGAAGATTATAGCGTTGATCATACTACAGATGTTGAAAGTGGATTAAAAAAATTAGAATACAATAGTTACGATGCTCTTCTTCTAGATATTCAGATGCCAAAAATGACTGGGTTTGAAATTTTGAATTGGATTAAAGAAAATAATGTTGATCTCAGCACTATTATGATTTCAGCATATGGTAATTTAGAGAATGCTATAAAAGCAACTAAAATGGGCGCCTTCGACTTCATTGAAAAACCAATTGACCGTGATAAACTACTAATAAGCATAAGAAATGCAGTTGACAAAACAAGTCTTGTAAAGAAGAACAAGGAATTAATAGAGAATATTCAGCAAGGCGAAATAATTGTTGGGAATAGTGACCAAATCAATTTAGTATTGTCTCTAATCGAAAGAGTTGCGACAACAGATTCTCGTGTTTTAATTACGGGAGAGAATGGAACTGGTAAGGAATTAGTTGCAAAAGCAATTCATAATAAAAGCAAGAGATCCGACCGAGAACTAGTAGAAGTAAATTGCGCAGCTATACCTAATGAGTTGATTGAATCTGAATTGTTCGGTCATGAAAAAGGATCATTTACAGGAGCTTCACAAAAGCGAATTGGTAAATTTGAGCAGGCAAATGGTAGTACACTCTTCTTAGATGAGATTGGTGATATGAGCATTCAAGCTCAAGCAAAAGTCTTACGTGCTATTGAAGAAGGAATAATTGAGAGAGTTGGTGGAAACAATAAAATTGAAGTAGATGTTCGGGTTTTATCCGCTACTAACAAAGATTTAAAAAGTGAAATAAAAGAAGGTAATTTTAGAGAGGATCTATTTCATAGATTAAATGTAATTCCAATAAAAGTCCCACCCTTACGAGAAAGGAAAGATGATATTCCCCTTTTAATCGCACATTTTTCTAATAAAATATGTAATCAAAATAAATTTCCCATGAAGATATTTAATATTGATGCAATTGAGTTAATGAAAAATTATAACTGGTCTGGTAATGTTCGTGAACTCAGAAATATTATTGAAAGAATGATTATCATGATCCCAGGTGATACAATAACTAAAGATGATGTTCGTAATATGCTACCTATTTCTGATTCGAAGCATGATGATTTTATTGATATTTCAAATTCCTTTCAAGAGTTTAAGGAAAAAGCAGAGAAGGCATTTATTCTCAAGCAGCTTGAAATGAACAACTGGAATATTAGTAAAACTTCAGAGGTCTTAGATATTCAAAGAAGTCATCTTTATAATAAAATGAAAAAATATAATATAGAGAAAGGTTAATTATGTCCGAAACAATTTTCTCAAAAATAATTAAGAGAGAAATTCCAGCTGATATTGTTTACGAAAATGAAAACGTTTTAGCTTTCAGAGATGTTAATCCGCAAGCACCAGTACATATACTTATTATTCCGAAACTGGAAATAGCAACTATCAGAGAGATTCAAGGAGTGGAGCACGCAAATCTTCTTGGCGAAATGTATGATGCAGCCAATAAAATTGCAAAAAATGAGGGAATTTCTGAAGATGGTTTTCGCTTAGTATTTAATTGTGGAGATAATGGTGGACAAGAAGTTTACCATATTCATATGCATTTACTTGGTGGAAGAAAAATGAAATGGCCACCGGGATAAATGCATGGTTCTAATTATCTTATTTTGCCAATGCTTTATAGCCAATATCTTTTCTATAATAAATATCGTTAAATTTTATTCTAGCTAAAGTATCATAAGCTGTAGTTTTACATTTTGCTAAATTATTATTTTTAGAGATTCCAACAATATTTAATACTCGTCCTCCATTTGTGTAAAATTTACCAGCCTTTTCATTTGTTCCAGCATGGATAATTTTTACTTCCAAAGAGTTTCCTGGAAGTCCTTCTATTTCAAATCCTTTTTCGTATTTATCAGGATATCCTCCAGAGGCGGCTACGATACAAATTGAACTTCCGCCATTATATTTAACTGCATTTTGATTCACTTTTCCCTTTGCAGTGCTTTTCAATAATTCCATAAAATTACCGTCAAGTAATTGTAAGACTGCTTGGATTTCCGGATCTCCAAAACGACAATTAAATTCTATTACTTTAATTCCATCTTTAGTATTAATAAGACCGCAATATAAACAACCATTAAATATTGAATCATTTTCGGCTAATCCCCTTAGCGTTGGAATTATAACATTTCTCTCAATTTCTTGAATTAAATTATCATCAACAAATTTAAGTGGTGAATATGCTCCCATGCCACCCGTATTTTTTCCAAGATCACCTTCCCCTATTCTTTTATGATCCTGTGAAGCTGGCAGAATTACATAGTCATTACCGTCAGTAATTACAAATAAAGATAATTCCTCACCTTCGAGAAATTCTTCTATTACAACATTATCACCTGCGGAACCAAAAATAGATTTTTTTAACATATCATCTAATGCTATTGTAGATTCTGATAAATCATTAGCAATAATTACACCTTTTCCAGCCGCTAACCCAGAAGCCTTAAGTACAATAGGAAATTTACCATGATGTAAGTACTCGAAAGCAGATTGATATTCAGCTTTTGAAAAAGATTTAAATTTAGCAGTTGGAACATTGTATTCTTTCATAAGTTCTTTCGAAAACTTTTTATCACCTTCGATTCTCGCAGCATTTTTACCAGGACCAAAAACTAAAATATTATTTAGTCTCAATTCATCAGCTAATCCGTCTACTAATGGTTGTTCAGGACCAATTATCACTAAATCAATGTCCTCATTTGAGCAAAAGTTAGTAATTTCACTAGTATTATTTAATGCAAGATTAACATTACTCCCCAATTGAGAAGTGCCTCCATTACCGGGGGAAATGAATAGCTTATAATTATTATTTTCCTCGTATAATTTGAGAGCAATTGCATGCTCCCTACCACCTGAACCTATTATTAGTATATTCATTAGTTTAATTTTAAATAAAATTGAAATATTTTTACTAGTTGTTCTGCTTGAACTTTCCTGCTTAATTTTTGAACAAATTCTTCATTAGGAATTGGTAAGCTATTAGCAATATAAAGATTATGCACATTAATAATCGTTTCTTTTATTTCATCAATATTATCTGGTTCCGTATTAAATGTTGCACCGTATTCTATTGATGTATTCTTAGCAACTCCTTCCGGAAGCGATGCAATAATTGGTTTCCTTGTACCAAAATATTCAAATAACTTACCAGGAGACACATTATTCATTTTTTCTTTATTAGGTAACATTAGCCACAATATATCACTTGAAGTTATTCTTCTAACTACTTCATTATGCTCTAAATAGCCTATTTCTTTTACAATATTTTCTAGCTTTAATTTCTTAACAAGTTTTCTATTTTCTTTTTTTAAATGACCTACAAAATGCAATTCTATATTTGCGGCAATATCAGGATTCTCAATACTGATTTTTTTTATAGCTTTCAAAAGATACTTAGGTGTAATATCTTCATAAAATATTCCTGAATACATTATTATCATCTTTTCATTTTCTTTCGGATAACTTTTTAGCTGGTCAAAATCAGCTGGATCATATCCATGTGGAATTATGTCAATATCATTAAAGGCAAGGAATGGATGTATTTTTAATAAGTTCTCTTTAATAATTCTATTAACTACAATTATTCTATCAACCTTTCTTAATACACTATCCTCTATTTTTTTATGTTTATATTTATGATAAGGCGTTGGATAAAATCTAAATTGATTCGCAATCCAAGAATCTCTGTAATCTATGAAAATCGGAATATCAAATTTATTCTTAAGTTTTACTATCGGTGAAATTGCGGAGAAAGGCGGGACAGAAATGAAAATAGCATCATAATTAACCTTTGCTAGAGCTTTCTTAGCAACTTTTGCTGCTTTATGTGACCAAAATAATTTATTGTCGGGAATAAATATTGATTTGCTAATTCTTCCTAGAAATTTCATTAACCAAGTAGAAGGCATTTTAACAACACCTTTTTTCTTCAATAATGAATTTGGATTTATCGACTCAGTTCTGATAACTTCAATTTCAGAATCAATTACTTCTTTTTGAAGTGAATCATCGTAAGCGAAATATCCAATTTTTCCGGTTGTAATTACAGTGGGGATCCAATTAAATTCTTTAAAATATTTTGTGAATTTTAATGTCCGTTGTACGCCACTTAATCCTAACGGGGGGAAATAATATGCAATGACTAAAACTTTATACATTCATTAACCTAAGAATGATAGTTAGGTGATTCTTTTGTAATAATAACATCATGTGGATGGCTCTCTCGTAATCCAGCAGTTGATATCTTGACAAACTTTGCATCATTCTTAAATTCTTCTATTGTCGGAGCACCACAGTATCCCATTGATGCTCGTAATCCGCCAATAAATTGGTAGATAGTATCTGATAATAAACCTTTATACGGAACACGCCCCTCAACACCTTCAGGAACTAGTTTTTTAATATCATCTTCCATATCCTGAAAATATCTATCTTTACTTCCATGTTTCATAGCTCCAATAGAGCCCATACCTCTATACATTTTAAAACTTCTACCTTCAAACAAAATCTTTTCTCCGGGTGTTTCTTCTACACCAGCAAACATTCCACCCATCATAACGGTATCAGCGCCAGCAGCAATTACTTTTGATACATCACCAGTTTGCTTTACACCACCATCAGCAATTACTGGAATATTTGTTCCCTTTAGCGCATTTGCCACTTCAATGACTGCACTTACTTGAGGAACACCAACTCCCGCAACAACTCTAGTTGTGCAAATTGAACCGGCCCCTATTCCAACTTTTACTCCATCGATTCCCAGGGCAACCAATTCTTTTGCAGCTTCTTTTGTAACAATATTGCCAGCTATCAATTGTAAATGAGGATATTTTTCTTTTATACTCTTAACTGTCTTAAGAACTCCAACGGAGTGCCCGTGAGCAGTATCAACAACAACTACATCAGCATTAGCACTAACTAGTGCATCAACTCTTTCCATTGTATCAGCAGAAACACTTACAGCAGCTCCAACTCTTAGTCTGCCAATATCATCTTTACACGCATTAGGGAATTTTTTCTTTTTTGAAATATCCTTAAATGTAATTAATCCTTTTAGAATTCCTTTGTCATCAACTACCGGTAATTTTTCAATTTTGTATTTTTGTAAAAGAATTTCTGCTTCTTCTAGTGTTGTGCCTAATGGTGCTGTTCTCAAATTGTTTTTTGTCATCACTTCATAGATTTTTAAATTTTGATTTGGCTCAAATCTCAAATCTCTATTTGTAAGAATTCCAATAAGTTTATCTGAATCATCTATTATCGGAATACCGCTAATATGATATTTCTCCATAAGAGAAGTAGCATCTGATACTAATTTATTAGGGCCTAATGTAATGGGATGATGAATCATGCCACTTTCTGATCTTTTGACCTTGTCTACTTCATCAGCTTGTCTTTCAATACTCATATTCTTGTGAATAATTCCAATTCCACCCTGAGCTGCCATTGCTATAGCCATTTTAGATTCAGTAACTGTATCCATTGCAGCAGATACAAAAGGAATCTTTAGTTTTATTCCACGAGTGAGAAAAGTTTCAATATTTGTTTCCCTTGGGAGCACGGTTGACCTTGCTGGAATTAGCAACAAATCATCAAACGTAAGTCCATGAAATAATATTTTTTCGATTTCCATAAATCTATGTCTTCCTAATTTATTTTATTCAAATGCAGAAATACCTGTTATGTCTTCTCCGATTATTAGAGTGTGCATTTCATGCGTGCCTTCATAAGTTTTAACACTTTCCAAATTAGCTGAATGTCGCATCACCGGATATTCAGATAAAATTCCATTGGCACCAAGAATTTCTCTTGCCGCTCTTGCTGCCTCCAATGCTACATCGCAATTATTTCTTTTTGCCATAGATACTTGAGTGTGCTTAACTTTCTTTTGATCTTTTAAAATTGCTAATCTATAATTCAGTAATTGTGCCTTAGTTATTTCTGACAAAATGTTAACAAGCTTCTGTTGAGTTAATTGATAACCAGCTATGGGTTTAGAAAATTGGACTCTAGACTTTGCATAATTCAATGCTGAGTCGTATACTGCCATCATTGAACCAACTACACCCCAAGCAATTCCATATCTAGCCTGATTCAGACACATTAATGGAGATTTCAATCCAGAGCTTTGAGGTAATAAATTTTCTTCTGGAATGAAAACATCTTGAAATATAAGCTCAGAAGTTATGGACGCTTTAAGAGAATGTTTCCCTTTCATTTCAGGAGCACTGAAGCCCTTAAACTCTTTTTCAACAAGGAAACCATTTACTACTCCATCTAATTTTGCCCAAACAACAGCAACATCTGCAATAGAGCCATTTGTTATCCACATTTTAGCTCCATTAAGAATGTAACCTCCATCCACTTTTTTAGCAATTGTAATCATTCCACCTGGATTTGAGCCATAATCTGGTTCAGTTAATCCAAAACAACCAATTTTTTCACCTTTGGCTAAAAGCGGCAGCCACTTTTCTTTTTGTGCATCACTACCAAAAGTATAAATTGGATACATAACTAAACTACTCTGAACTGATGCAAAGCTGCGTATGCCGCTATCACCTCTTTCTAGTTCTTGCATAGCCAATCCGTAGGCAACGTTATTTAAATTTGAGCAACCGTATTTTTCTGGAAGCGTAATTCCAAAAATTCCAAGTTCTCCCAATTTTGGGATAAGATCCAGTGGAAAACTATTAGATTGATAATGCTCCTCAATAATCGGAATCACATCGGATTCAACAAAATTCCTAACTGTATCTTGAACAAGTTTTTCATCTGCCGATAGTAAATCGTTAATGATATAGTAATCAACACCAGAAAATTTATCCATTCCTATTTTCTAACTCCAAATAATTCATTGTTTCTCTAATAATATCACTTGTAAATCCTCTGCCAGCTAAGAATTGATAAATTTTTTGTTCCATCTTTTTATCACTAATATTTCGCTTAATCAGAATACTATACTTTTTATCAGCTAAACATTTTGCTGATTCGAGAAAAACAAGTACATCTCCATGATCGTTAGAAGTTTTCTCAATTATTTCTCTGTCAACACCCTTTTTAAAAAGTTCAGATTTTATTTTTAACAATCCTCTACTTCTTCTTAACTGAGAATTAAAATAGTCCCTTGCAAAATCTTCATCATTAATTAAATGCTGTCTTTCCAAATCAATGAGAACCTGACTAACTAAAGGTTTACTATATTTTTTCTTTAATAACTTTATCTTCAGTTCATATTTACTATGGTTTCTACCCGATAAATACCGATACGAACTTTGTTTTATTTTATACAATTCTACATTTACTTCTAAGTCTTTTAACCTTTTCTCTGATATCTCCTCACCAACAGATAAATAGTTTTTGAGAAAAACATCGTATGGAATAGTGAGTTTTCCATCATTATCAAAATTTACATATACATAATTTCCTTTTCTTCTAAGTTCGGTCACAACCATTTAAGCTATTTCTCTTTAGCTACTTCTTCAACTTCAATTCCATTCATACCCAATTTATGCTTTACATCTGTCTCAAGACGGCCTAACATTTCTGCATTTGCTTTTAATTGGCTTCTAAACTGTTCTCTTCCTTGGAATCTATCTTCTCCAAAAGTGAACCATGCTCCACCTTTTTTAACAATACCGTGCTCCACTCCTAAATCAATTAGCTCACCTGATTTACTTATGCCTTCATTATACAATATATCAAACTCAACTTGCTTAAATGGCGGAGCTACTTTACTTTTTACAACTTTCACTTTTGTCCGATTTCCAACAACATCTTGACCATCCTTAATTGCAGCAATTCTTCTTATATCCATTCTAAGAGAAGCATAGAACTTAAGAGCATTACCTCCAGTTGTAGTTTCAGGGCTACCAAACATAACACCAATTTTACTTCTTAATTGGTTAGTAAAAATAACGCTGGTTTTAGATCGACTAACGGCACCAGTAATCTTTCTTAAAGCTTGAGACATTAATCTTGCCTGAACACCCATCTGTGCATCACCCATCTCTCCTTCAATTTCTGATCTTGGAACTAGAGCTGCTACAGAATCAATTACAATAATATCTAATGCATTACTTCTGACCAATGTATCTACTATTTCAAGTGCTTGTTCACCATAATCCGGCTGTGAAAGTAATAAATTATTGACATCAACACCTAAACGCTGTGCGTAATTTGAATCTAATGCATGTTCAGCATCAATAAAGGCAGCAATTCCACCTAATTTTTGAGCTTCAGCAATTGTATGAAGACATAAGGTTGTTTTTCCCGATGATTCAGGACCATAAATTTCAATTATTCGTCCTCTGGGAACTCCACCAATACCCAAAGCATAATCAAGTGAAACTGAGCCAGTGGAGATTGACTCAATTTTATTAATTACGCCATCTCCTAATTTCATGATAGCACCTTTACCATAAGTTTTTTCGATGCTATACATTGTATCTTCTAAAATCTTAATTCTTGGATCTTCTTTCTCTGCAGCCATTGTTTCTCCTTCTTATATCAATTTAAAACTTTTTACAATATTGTATTCCGAACCGGATGGTTTTAACTCACTTTTTACAATTGAAAATTTTTTGATTATAAATTCATCACCTTCAATAGCATAGTTATTAAAATTAACTAATCGGCTTATATTTTCCTTGTCCTTTATTCTCAATAAAGTTACATGTGGATGAAATTTCTTATTAACACTCTCAAAACCTAATAATTCGCACTCTTTTTTAATTATTTCTTGAAATTCTATGATTGCTTGGTTTTCTTGAAATCCGGCAAATAGTATTTTCAATGAACCATTATTTTTGAAAAATGAGAATTTATCAAACTTTGCTCTTATCCTATTGAATTCCAACTCTTCGAATCTTCTTATCATCAGTTCAGTAATGTTTTCTCCAACATCACCCAGAAACTTAAGTGTAATATGAAGTTTGTCTTTATTCTCCCATTTCACATCATTTGGTAAACCATATATTTCATCTCTTTGCCTGAGTAATTTTTCTAAATTATTCTCAGGAATATCTAATGAAATAAACAACCTACTGGTCATATGATATTCCAAGTAAGTTTCTTCGTAACATTTCAAGAGCGGCTTGAGAAGTTCTATCTTTGTTCAATAATCTGTTATCACCAAATTTAAATTCTTTTGCTGTACATAATTTTTCATCACAAATCCCAATATAAACTAAACCGACTGGTTTGTTTTCCATAGATCCACCTGGTCCCATAATACCTGTAACAGCTAAACCAATGTCTGTACCACTAACCGATCTAATACCTTCGGCCATAAGTCTTGCAACTTCAAGACTAACAGCACCGTATTTTATAATAAGATCTTCATCAATGCCTAACTGTTCTACTTTCGCTCCATTACTGTAAGTAACCATTGCTCTTTCAAAGTAAGCGCTACTTCCACTAATATCTGTGATTCTACTACTTATCAATCCGCCGGTGCATGATTCCGCAATCGCAATTGTTAATCCACGATCTTTTAGTAACCTCCCAACAACTTCTTCTAATTTTTGTTCGTCTTTACCATAAATATATCTTCCAACTTTTGCTCTTATCTGCTGTTCAATTTCAAATATTCTCTCATCAGCTTTTTTTTCACATTCTTCAATAGAAGTAATTCTCATTCTCACACCAAATTGACTCGGTAAAAAAGCTAAATGCTCTTGATCAATTATACCTTCAATGGATTTAATTTCATCATATAAAAAAGATTCTGGGATACCAGTAGTTAAAAGAGTCCTATTTTTAGTTACTAATTTTGCTGGAAATCTCTCCACTATTTTTGGCAAAACAAAATCTTGCATCATTGCTTTCATTTCAAGAGGAACACCAGGTAGAGAAAAAAACAATTTCCCGTTTTGCTCTATAAAAATACCAGGTGCAGTTCCATTTTGATTCCTGATTGGGGTGCTAATTTTAGGCACAAGTGCTTGTTGCTTATTTGTGTCCGTTAATTCTCGATCTCGCTTATTAAACAAATATTTTATATCATTTAAAATATCCGCATTCTCCACTAGTTCAGTGTCAAATACTTTGACTATGGAACTTAAAGTTACGTCATCATGAGTTGGTCCTAATCCGCCTGTACACAAAACAACATCATTTACTTTTAGTGCATTTTTTATTTCTTCAATGATGCACTCTTCTTTATCACTAACTACTGAACCACTAGTTAGTTTATAACTATTATTGTTTAGCAGCTCACCAATATATGAAGCATTCGAGTTTAGAATCTGACCAATTAAAATCTCATCACCAATTGTAATAACATGAATTTTCATATTTTCACTCAATTTTCTCTAATAAAATAAGACTTTAAATATATAGATAAATATTAACGAATACATTCCAGAAACAACATCATCTAACATTATTCCCAATCCGCCATTTAAAGATTCAGCTCTATTTGCTGGAAACGGTTTGATAATATCCAATACTCTCCATACAACAAAAGTTACAAGAATTAGCTCTAAAGTTTTAGGAGTTATTAATAATGCAATCCAAGTTCCAACAAACTCATCAAGCGTAAATTGTTTTGGATCTTTGCCATAAAGATCTTCGAAATAATCACCAAGTGGTAAACCAATAAAAAAACAAACAATAATTGCTGGTAGTATTACGTATATATTTCCAAAACCTGGAATTAAGAATATTACAAGTGCAACTAAACTACCAATAGTTCCAGGAGCAAATGGAAAATAACCGGAGAAGAAACCGGAACCGATTACCTTTTTAATTTGCTGAATCATTTTTTGGAAAATAATCTGCTAATTAGTATTCTATTTTGGTATATATATATAACTCCAGTTGTAAATGTGAATATTGTTATAGCTAACATTGTGAAATAAATCGCTGTGGAGTTAGTAAGAATATCAAAAATTTCAGAGAGTTGTGATCTTAGAAATTCATTTTCTATCAGTGTAAATACGATTAACAAATAGAATATGAAAACCATTTGAACTACAGTTTTAATTTTAGCAATTTTACTGGTTGTAAATGATTTTTTCTGCCATTCAGCAAATAATCTTAATCCTGTAATAAACAAATCGCGGAATACAACAATTACGACCATCCACAATTCTAAGACTCCAATTGCAACAAACGCAAAAAACGCAGCCGAAGTTAAAATTTTATCTGCAAGCGGATCCATAAATTTACCCCAAGTAGTAATATAATTGAACTTTCTAGCTAACCATCCATCATACCAGTCAGTTATTGCTGCAACTATATATACTACAAGAGAAATCTGCATTAATAAAGAATCTCCGGAAATAAAGAGGAATAAAAATACAGGAGTAAGAATTATTCTTAATGTAGTTAATTGATTTGGTAATACCATGTCTACTATACTACTGGGAAATTTTGAAATAGTTTAGATAAGTAATCAAAGTCATAAAGCCCCGTATTATGACCATCTTTCCATTCTAGACTTACTGCATAATTTCCTATAATACTTATTTTTGTAATTGATAATTGTTCTTGAGTATAAAGTGGAATATATGTAGAACTCCATTCATCAATTTCAGCATGACAAATTGCACATGGACAATTTTTTCTCAAATTGCTGAGTTTCATACTGTTTAAGACTCCATTATTCCAAGTAATATCAAGATACTCTTTGTCTCTAACCTTAATTTTTACTGGATTCATTATTCTACCTTATTACCAGAAAGCAAAAACAAAGCTTCTTCATATTTCAATGTAGTATTACCAATTACTTCATCAGGAAGATTTGGAGCAGGTGGATTTTTATTAAAATTTATTGAAGCCAAATAATCTCTAACATATTGTTTGTCAAAACTTGATTGGCCTCTACCCTTCTCATATAAATTTTTTGGCCAAAATCGAGACGAATCTGGAGTAAGAAGTTCATCTATAAGAATGATCTCTCCATTATAATACCCGAATTCCATTTTGGTATCAGCTAAAATAATTCCTTTTTCGTAAGCATATTCATAAGCTTTTTTATAGATTTCTAATGACTTAGATTTAAGAATTGAATATGTTTCCTCACCAACTATTTCTATAGCTTTATCTTCTGAAATGTTCTCATCATGATCCCCAATATCTGCCTTTGTTGAAGGTGTAAATATCGGTTCTGGTAGTTTTTCTGATTCACGTAAATTTTCAGGCAATTCAATACCACAAACAGTTCCATTATTTTGATACTCTTTCCAACCTGATCCAGAGATATATCCTCTTACAATGCATTCAAGAGGAATTAACTCAGCTTTTTTAACCAACATCGATCTTCCTTCTAGAATAGAAGAATATTCTTTACATTCATCTGGAAATTTAGAAACATCAGTTGAAATTAAATGATTATCAATGATATTTTTAGAAAAATCGAACCAGAATTCAGATATTTTTGTTAAAATTTTGCCCTTAAGTGGAATTCCCTCTTCCATGATAACATCAAAAGCAGATAATCTATCTGTCGAAATAATCAAATAGAATTCACCTAGATCATAAAGGTCTCTTACCTTACCTCTTTTGAACAATTTTAACTTCTCAAATTCCGTTTGCTTAACTACCTGTTTATTCAAGACTACTCCTTTTTTTTAAGATTAAAATATAGCTAGACTTACGTCCTATTTCAACAAAAGGAATAAATAAACTATTAAGGTTATATTAAATAATTACAAATGAATAACTTGATAATTTAATTAAGTAAGGCTATTTTCAAAACTTTATTTCTAATTCAACAATGGATTTATTTCTATGAGCGATAAAATAAGATTAAAAGACTTTCCTATTAGTTTCTGGGCCGCAAATACAATGGAAATTTTCGAACGTATGGCTTGGTATGGTTTCTTTGCAGTATCATCATTATATATTTCTGGTTCAGTTGAAGATGGCGGTTTGGGATTTAGTCATGAAGATAGAGGAGTTTTACAAGGTGTTGTAACTTTCTTTTTATATTTATTTCCAGTTGTTTCAGGTACTCTTGCTGATAGATACGGATTTAAAAAGGTTTTGTTTGCTGCATTTATAATCTTAACACCAGCCTATTATTTGTTAGGGCAGTTTACTTCATTTCCAACATTCTTTTTAGCTTATATGTTAGTCGCAATAGGAGCTGGTACTTTTAAGCCAGTTATTATTGGTACAATTACTAAAACAACAAATGATAAAACTTCATCTATGGGTTTTGGAATTTTTTACATGATGGTTAACATTGGTGGCTTTATTGGTCCAATTGTAGCTGGAATTGTTAGAGCAATTAGCTGGGAATATGTATTTATAGCTTCAGCAATTTGGATTTCATTTAATTTTATCATTTTATCATTTATTTATAAGGATCCAGTAAAAGTTGATAAAACCAATAACAAAAAACTAAAAGATGTATTTGCTGGGATGGTTGAAGTTTTGGGCAATGGTAGATTTTTTCTTTTTGTATTTGGTTTGCTAGTAATTTTAGTTATGGGCTCCAAATTTACGGCAGATAATACTTTTACATGGATGCAAATAATTTGGTTTACAGTTTTTTGGACTGTAATAAATTTGGGAATAGACTTTTTTCTTAAAAAGATCAAACATGATGCAAGTTTTTGGCTATTTAAGCCTATGAAGCTGGGTGATTGGAAATTTGGATTATTTCTTTTATTAATGTCAGGATTTTGGACATCATTTAATCAAATATTTTATACACTAAATCTCTACATTCAAGATTTTGTAGATACTTCTGATCTAATGGCTGCATCTACTTCATTCATGAGTCTAATTGGATTAGGTGCTTACATACAAGGATTCAAAGACTCAATGTTTACAGCTGGTCAGATAAATCCAGAATACATAATTAACATTAATGCTGGTGCAATTATATTTTTTCAAGTCATGGTTTCATATTTAGTTTCAAAACTTAAACCATTTACCACAATTTTCTTTGGAACATTAATTACTGTTTTAAGTTTTACAATTTTAATTTTTGGAACTACAGGTTGGATTGTTGTTGCTGGATTATTCGTTTTCTCATTCGGTGAAATGATGGCCAGTCCTAAATCAAAAGAATATACGGGTAAAATAGCGCCACCTGATAAAGTTGCAATGTACATGGGATACTTTTATTGGTGCGTTGCTCTAGGAAATTTATTTGGTGGAATACTCTCGGGTCAATTCTACGCGTTATTTGCTAGAGATATGCAACGACCTGATCTTATGTGGATTGCATTTGCTTTAATTGCACTTGGGACAGCGATGCTAGTATTTTTATACGATAAATTTATCTTGAGAAAGTCGAACTGATATTTACAGTCTTGATTTAGCGCCAAAATGATTTACATAATGATCGACGTCTTCCCCGTAGCTCTCCATTTCATGATCAACTAATTTGTATGTGCAGTGTTCACCAGCAATTTCAGAGAATACTATTTCGTATACCTTTTGAGATTCGTCAGTCATGAATACCTTTGCTAAATTCTCATCAATTTCTATTGCAGCTAAATTAGCATGACAAATTGGGCAAAAATAATCTAAGTGTTCACCTTCATTAATTAAAAACATTGGATGAGTTGTTGTTTCATAATTTCCAAGTTTTGGGCTAAGAAATACCAAACCTCTGTTTTTGGTTTCTGTGCGAACAGAAAGGACAATATTACCTTTAATATTTAATTTTCCTTTGCAGTAAGGACATAAAAAATCGTTTTTCATTTTGAACTCATAAATTATTGGAATTTCTGTGTAAAAATATCATAAATTTATCTGATTTGAAATAAAAAATACATAGAATTTTGATCTTCAATTAAGAAGGAGGATTTAGAAAGGATTAAATTAGTATAAGTTGAATATTGATCAACTGGCTAAATTTATACTCTCATCAAAATAATCGTCATAATCATTAATAAAATTATCATCTTCATAATCTTCTAAAACAATATCATTCTCGTTAATTGATTCTTCGATAAAATAACTTGATATGTACAATTTAAGAAGTTCTTGATAATTTTTATCAGAATATTCTTTCTCAATAATTCTACTGCATTTTCTAAAAATCTTCTTATCAAACCCATTTTTGCAACATTCGCTTGGTGACAATTTAATTTTTAGTTCTTTCATAACTTCTTGAACTAAAATGCTGGCGGTTAAAGAAGCATCGTAATAAGCTTCCATTTTCACTCCAATAGTTATTAATTGTTAAATTGTGGATTAGTGTATCTAATCTAATTATCGCAAATATTAAGCCAATACTTTAGCATTGTAAACAACATAAATAAATAAAGATTTGAGTTAGAATGAGAAAGGATGTTTAATTTGTTTCTAAATGAGTTTTTGATATTGATTTAACGTATATACCTATCAGAGAGAATGATAAGGCAGATTATATTGCATTTTAATTTTATTTTCTTTAGATTCGTTATATTTAAGTAATGAACTATCTACTTCGAAATAATTTTAATGAGAATCTTTAATTTTAGAAAAATACGTTATAAATACTACCGCAGATAAATGCAAGAATGATCATTCTTGCCTAAACTGCAACGAGCATAAACTTTGTTCAGTAAAAGAATGTCTTAACGACAAGGTTTTGTTTATTAATCGTGAACTTAATTTTTGCAATTACCAAATTCATTTCGGAAATGAATTACTTTGCACTTGTCCGGTAAGACTTGAACTTCATCTAAAATATAATGTATAGCTTTAGATTGTACTCTAATAAATCCATAAACTAATCTAAATTTTTTAACCAAACATCTCTGAGTGCAATTTGTCTCTCTGTTGGATTTTCGACTCTCTTGAATGCATGTTTTTCCATTCTTTGCAGAAATTCACATTTAATATCAATAATTTCATTTTCTCTAAATACTTTCAAAGTAAATGGATCCCCAATTTTCATTTTTCTTGATTGTTCAACAATATCTCTAATAGTTTCCATATTTACAATTTTACCTAAAGCCTCCAGAATTACATCCCCATCTTTTAATCCCCAACTTTTAGCTATTTCTTGAACACCCGTCGTAACAATTTCCATTTTTTCGTTCATTGTAATGTTTGTACCTAATGATGGTCTGGAATCTTCCGAGACTCTTTCCGGAATATAATCATAACCTAGCTTTCTGAAATACTCTTTGTAAGGAAGAGGCTCACTCCCTATGATGTATGAGTCAATAAATTCACTAATTTCCGGATAGGTTTCTTCTACTATAATTTCGAAAAAATCTTCTTCAGGAAAAGGTTCATATCTACCATACTTATTAAGAAATGTTAGAAATACTTCTCTAAATCCCTTGGTTCCACCTGAAAGCTCTAATATCCTAATATCCAATAACGCTGTAGTAACTGCTCCCTTTTCATAAAAATTTAGAAAATTCCCATATCCCGATTGATCATATGATGTAAGAGCCATTTCAAGTAAGCTGACTGTTTGATCAAAATGATCATTTGACCTCAACTTGCTCGAAATAATTCTCATGTAGCTATCAATGTCTATAACACCTGATCTTAATTGCATAATATCAGATGCCCATTCTGTTACTCCTTCATAAAGCCAAATATGCTTAGAAGGAGTTGGTTCCTCAAAATTAAATGCATGAATTATCTCACTATGTAAAAATAAAGGTGTTAAAATATGTAAGAACTCATGAGCCATTGTACTTTTGAGCCCATTTAGATGATTAGATGATGCAGGCATAACATAGAGTGAGCTGTAAGAATGTTCAAGTGCCCCAGTTCCATATAATTTATTTCGTGAAATAATCTCATCATCAATTAAGCACATCAAAAATTTATATTCTGGGACAGGTGAATAACCAATAAATCCACTGGCTGATTGTAAAACATTTTCTGCCAATGCTAAAACCATAGCCGCATTTACTAAAGAATCAGATGATGCAACAAAAACTTGAACAGATATGTCGTTAACAAAAGTTTCTGCCTCGGTTAAATCACCAATTAGTATAGGTGAATCAGCTAAATAATCATAAGTTTCTGCATAATATAAACCTTCTGAATTCTTTGGAAGTGAAGTACCTATTGTCCAATCAGACTGATAATCAACTTTCAATTCAATTGGATTTGATTGCAGTCCTTCAAAATACCCCAATACAGCAAATGTATTCAAAACAATAAAATTATTTTCAATACCTGACCCGCACATTGGTGATATTGGATCTTCTGTTACACCAGCATCAAATGAATCTTCAATGTCATATTTTAACATTGCTAATTGTTCTGGATTATCAATTTCCCATTGATTTGTAGATATCTGATTGACTTGGAGTTCGTTCCCTCTTGAATCATAAGCTTTAAATGTTTTTACAAATCTTCCAAAGTCCAAAACAGAATATGTTCCTGGAACGGTAGCAGCGAAATTATATATTCCATTTTGTCTATTTAGATTGTTGGTGTTAACCGTTACATGGAATAAATCGTCAGAATGGTCAGTCACATCAATATAAAAGCTGATGATGGGTTGTTGCGAATTATCTTTGACAAGTGAAGGTGAGCAACTAACTATAAATACTAAGCTTAAAACCAATATAATTTTCTTCATTTGTATAACCCAATATTATAAATTAGAACTAGTAATTTGACGTGAGGAGATTAATAAGGTTCCTAATATTGATTAACATAAATCGAATTGAATAGAATAAATAAAATTTGCGAAAATCTATTTATAGTCTTGGTCAACTATACTTTTAATACCTTCTAGATATGGAGTAGCTTTAATGCCAAATCTTTTTTTGAATTTATCACTATTAAACTCATAATCTCTATCATTTTGATAATACATTTCCTTTAATTCTCGCATAATAGGAACAAACAGTCCAATTGGTTTGGTCATTGATTTCGATATGCTTCTATACATGGGCTCAACTCCAAGTTCTTTTGCAATTCTCTCAGTATACTAAGGTAAAGCCTTAGCAAGCTCATTCCTTATTACCCCACCTGATCCTAAAATTGTTTGCATTGTTTTTACTTTTGTAATCTAGTATTGGATATAAACGGCTATTGAAAGAAAAACAAATGAAAGCAGTATCATAAATAGAAATATTGGTATAACAAATTTGAGCCATTTTACAAAAGGTACTTTTGCTAATCCTAACGCAGCCATTAGAAGTCCGGATGTTGGAATTACCATATTTGAAAATCCATCACCGCAGGTAAATGCGAATACTGCTGTTTGACGTGTTATTCCTATTAGGTCTGCTAATGGAGCCATAAGTGGCATTGTAACAGCTGCCTGGCCTGATCCAGACGGAATAAAAAAGTTAAGAGTGGTTTGAAATATTAACATACCTCCTGCTGCAATAAATTGTGGAAAATCTTGAAGATTATTAGCCGCTGAATTAATAATTGTATCTAGAATCTGTCCATCAATAAGTACAACCTGTACTCCCCTTGCGAATCCTACAACTAACGCTGCAACTACCATTTCCTCCATACCCTTGATGAAAGAATTTGTCGCATCAGTAATTGTCATTCCCGAAATAATAACGCATAGAATTCCAATTAGAAAAAAGGCTCCGGACATTTCATTTATCCACCAGCCATAATTTTGCACTGAATAAATAATAAATGCAAATAAACTAATTCCAGTTAAGATAATTAGAAGATGACGCTTATTAAAATTGATTTCCTCAAACGATAAATCATCAATAATAAAATCATCATCAGGCATAACGGAGTTTGATCGATCTAATTTTATTTTCTTTCCATATCTTAATATGTACCATATACCCAGTGACATTGATACAGCAAAGAAAATTACTCTAAATCCAATACCACTGTTTAATGGGACTTGAGCTAAATTTTGAGCAATTTGAACCGTATAAGGATTAGTGGTTGCTGCCGCAAAACCGATTTCTGCAGCTACCCAAATAATTGCTAATCCCATAACCCTATCATAGCCAAGTTGCTTTGAGACTACCAGAAATAGAGGAATAAGCGGAAGCAGTTCTTCTCCCATGCCTAAAGTAGAAGCAGCAATTCCAATTGTAATCATTAGCACAATAATTAATAAATTTGGATTTTTACCGAACAAAGATAAAAGTTTTTGTAAAAATGCTATTATTGTTCCTGTTTTCTGCAGAATCCCAAATACACCACCAATTATAAAAATGAAAAAAATAATATCTGCGGCTTCTTCCATTCCTTTAGGTATAGCTGTTAAAAAGCCCAATAAACTAACCGGACTAGCTTTGCCTTCAACTTCTTCTTCAATAAAAGTTCCTTTAAGAGAGTAATGTTTGGGAATTTCGGAAAATGTTCCTGGAATAACCAGTGTCTTTGTTAATGTCCCTACATGCTTTGTTTCCCTTTGAAAACTACCCGAAGGAACTATGTATGATAATAATGTACTAACAAAGATTACAACGGTTAGAAGAACAAAAACGTGAGGCAGTTGTATTTGACTTATTTTTTTCAGCATTCGTATCCTACATAATTATTAAGTCAAATTAATTTTAATTAAACAATTATACAAGTTTGTTTTGTAGGAATGTGTGTATGTAATACTAGATTAAATTATGTACAAGAATAAGTTTTACTATACTAGCAAAATAAATACTAAGTGAATAATATATTATACTTTTGGTTAGGCGTAGTAATCTGTTGAATCAAGAATCTCTGATTTTTTAAAATCAATTCTAGCACCTTCAATATCACCCAGTCGCATTTTAATGCTAGCTCTGTTGAAATAAGAAACAAAATTATTTGGGTCATTTTCAATTGCTTTTGAAAAATAATCCAGAGCTTCTTGAAATTGTCCAAGATCAGCTTTGGAAACTCCGTCAATATTGTATCCGTAATAATCGATTGATGTATTTGTAGAATTTCCGGAAGTTTTAATAACGCTCATAATTTTCTCCTCATAATTTATATTACAAATAGAGTAAAATCTTAAGCAGATATGATAAGAACTTTTTGTCTTATAAGATATTGTATAATAATAAATTATATAGTACTTATCAAGTTATTTCTTAAGTGATAAAATGTTTTTATACATTTTGGATTGAACCTTGATTCTGTGATTCACATCACTAAAATTAAAGATTAAAGCACCGACGATAATTACAACACAAAGAGAAGAATAAAATGGAAATTTCAAATATAATATTAGTCAGTTTAGTCATATTTTTTACATTTTCTAGTATTAAAACTGTGAGAAAAAAGGAAATTATATCATCAACAACCAATAAAATCTCTTGTGATGCAGATCACTAAAGTTTAACCTTGAAGTTCCGAAAGTAATGGCAGATAAAAATAAAATATACTCAATACGGAGAGGCATAATGCAAACAGTAACAAATTCTATCATTTTACTATTATTAGTTGTATTAGTTGGTTGCCAGGATGATACTTCTTTTCTTTCACCACAAGAAGAGAATGATGTAATAAGCCTTGACAACGTATCGTTGAGTAAAGATGGGGATAAAGATGATCACGATTACGTTTATAATCTTGGTGATATAAAAGATTTTAAAGTAAAAGCATCAAAAAAGTTTAATATTAAGGGCAAGAAAGGTGGAACGATTAAACTACAAGTCAAATGGAAATATAACAACGGCGAGAAAGTAGAGCTTAAAGCAAAATTGGAAATTCCAAAAGATGCGTTTAAGGATGAACTTGACTTTGATATGATTTTTAATCTACAAGACTATAATTTGGAACTCTACCCTTCACCTTTTACGTTTGACAAACCAGTAAAGCTAGATCTAAAATTTAAAAATGTTGATGTTGGCTTGTTTACAGAATCTAATTTTGATTTTAATTATATTGATGGAAAAGAAGAAGTAATTAAATACAAGAAGAATAAAATTGATATTGGCAAAAGAACTCTTGAAGTTGAAGAAGCAGAGCTACATCATTTCTCAAGATATGGCTGGACTAGAACTAAATAAAATCATAGTGTGTTAATTCTAAATCCCGTTATAAATTAATTTAATAACGGGTTTTTTATTTTAAATCAGTTTAGTAAACATTTGCTGTACTATCAAATAAATTTGATTTAGTATAAGAGATCTTGCAATACGTTCCGAGTTCAAAATATTTCACTTCGCTTAAATTGACAGCTTTCTGTTTAACTACGAATGGATTTCTTTTAGTAAAACCTCATAGGCAATAATTAAAATCATTAATGTATTCAATACTTTTGGGTTGTGACGCAGATCACTAAAGTTTAAACTTAAAGAACCGAAAGTAATGGCAAAGAAAATAATTTAAACAAACAAATAGGAGCAATAAAATGAAGGCATTAACAATTTTATTCATATCATTATTCTTCCTTTTTATTGGTTGCCAAGACAACAACTCTATATTAGAACCAACTAATGATCTTAGTGACATTTCATTAGAAAAGGGACGTCCAATATTGGTACGTGACCTAGGTGATGATGGCATAAAACTGCTTGATGGTTTTGAGGATTTGGATAATTATAACATTAACTATTCACAGAATTTTACAATTGATGGAAACAAAGGCGGGAGAGTATCAGTAACACATTCTTGGAAAGACGGTAGAGGAATGCCAGTTAGTTTGAAATCAGAACTTGTTATACCACGCAATGCATTCAAAGGTGAATTAACATTTGATATGATCTTCGATTTGGAAAATTATTCCATGGAACTGTATCCTTCTCCTTTTACATTTGATAAACCTGTTGAGTTTTCAATGTATTTTTATGGTATTGATTTAAGTGAATTCAGAGGATATGATATTGATTTCAATTATTTAGATGGAGAAACTGAAGACATAGAATATTATTCTAAAGATGTTAATTTTGATTATGGCAATTTAGTTATTTGGGGAGCTCAGCTTCACCACTTTTCAAGATACGGGTGGACTAGAACTAAATAATTATTAGACTTAATAAAAAGCGAATCCTAAGACCCGCAATTTGCGAAAGTGATTGCGGGTTTTTTATTTCAGGATAATAATACTTCAAAATTATTATTATACATTCCCATTCTTAAAGCCATCATATTTCAAATAATTTATAATAAATGAGTCATAAGTTTAATTTAGAACAAGGGGATTAGCGGATAATTTAGATTTAGTATTACTCACACATGACACAGGTTAGGGCTGAGATACTTTCTCACACTGTCGTACTAAGATTGTTCCAGAATCAGTTTACTTGTTAGTATAAATTCGGGATGACAATCATGTTTTTTCATATTGAACTAGTTCCGCCATCTAGGAATAATAGATAATTAACAGAAAAATAATGGAAGAAGTTTTCTGCCTTGTTGGTATTGTTTTACTTATTCTAAGGAGAAAAGCAGTGAGAAATTATGCTACTGCTTTAATTTCAGTAGGAAAACTTATTGTAAATGTCGTCCCTTTACCATATTCACTTTCTACTGATATGGTTCCACCTAAGAGGTTAACAAATTTTTTGGTAATTGATAATCCCAAACCGCTTCCTTGGAAATCTTTTGTAAATCCTTCACTAAGCTGTTTAAATTCTTCAAATATTAAAGGAACGTCTTTCTTTTTAATACCAACCCCAGAATCAATTACCTTTACTGTTAATTTAGGTTCATTCTTAGAATACTCAACATCAGAAAGAATTTTGATTTCTCCTTTTGTAGTGAATTTAATGGCATTGTTTACAAGATTTTCTAAAATTACCTTTAACATTCCAACGTCTGTTTCTAGTATAAAGCTATCTGAATGCAAATCTAGAGTAATTTTTAGATTTTTCTTTTCAGCCATTCCCTTAAAATTCTGGTACGTTTCCGTTAGTTCTCTCATGACATTCACTTCAGAAATATCTATTTCAAATTTATCTGATTCGATTCTTGCTAGATCTAAAACAAGACTAAGAGTATTTAGCAATCTGTTGCCGGTTCGGTTAATACCTTCCGCCATTTCAACGGCGTCTTCATCCTCAACAATTGTAGTCAGTAAATCTGAATATCCAAGAATGCCAACAAGTGGAGTTCTTAATTCATGACTCATATTAGCCAGGAAAACCGATTTTGCATTGTTAGCAATTTCTGCTCTTTCAACTGCCATTAATAGAGCTTCCTCGGTTTGTTTATGCTCAATAATTTCGTTTTCAAGTTTGATTGTTCTATCTTTTACTAATAGTTCCAGATTATTTTTATGCTTAGTCAGCTCTTTTTCATTGGTTCTTAATATTTGCTCAATCTCCTGTCTTTTCAAAATGTTCTTTTCTAAAAATACGTTGTCGTTCCGTTTTTTCTTATAGAAATAAAATATAAGACCAGCTATGAACAATATTAAAAATGCAAATATTATAACAACAGTTTTTATCATTGCTTGGTATTCTTTGTCTTGATTTAGAATTGTTATTTCTTTCTCTTTATTTTCAAGTTCTTGTTTAATTTCTAAACTAGCAGTAATCTTTAAATTTTCTTTGGCTTGAATAGAATCTTGTATTACCTTCGCTTGTTTAAAACTTTCTAATGAACGTTTATAATCTCCTGACTGGCTATAAGCATCAGATAACATGATTAAATAATCTTTTTTATCCTCAATAGTTCCTAATGAACCAAACTCAGATATAGATAATTTTAGATACTTTATTGCCTTTTCCATATAATCTATATTTCTATCATCAATTAACTTCAAATTGTAATCTTTGCTCATTTTTAGGTATAACTCTCCGAGATTACCATACTGATGTGCAACACCATAATTGTCATCTAATTTAAGAGCTAATTTTAACGACTTATAAAACGACATACTGGCTTTCGAATAATTCTTTACTTTTGCATATGGTATACCAATGTTTCCTAATGCAATAGAATAATTAAAATCATCTTCAAGCTCTTTAAATATTTGCATGGCTTTTTTGTAATAGCTTATTGCATTTTTGTGCTGTTTAAGATCTACGTAAACTAAAGCAATATTATTTAGCTGTACGGCAATTTTGGATTTGTTTTTTACTTTCCTAGCAATCTTTAATGCTTTCTCAAAATATTCCAGTGCTTTCTCATGCTGTTCAAAATTGTTAAATACCACACCAATATAACCGCTCACATTAAGTATACCGTCATTGTTCTCCAAATATTTGTAAATATCTAAAGCTGTATCAAAATGCTTGAAAGATTTAGAAAAATCTGAAAGATTAAAATATGTGATTCCCAGGGCACTTTCAGTTTTTGCAATACCCAAATAATCATTTAATATTTTAAATATTTCCAATGCCGATTTATGGTTTTCTAACGACTCATCAAATAATCCTTTATTTCTACATGCTTCGCCCTTGTTATTATAAGCATTAGCTTTACCAAGATCCCAATTACTTTTATCAGCAAGATGAATTGCAGAGTCAGCGTATAAGATGCTTTTATCTACATTTGTCGGAGCAAGATGCCATGACAGATCGTTAAGTAAATTAATTTTCGATGTGTCAACATTTTCAATTTTTAGAGCAGCAGAAAGACTATCAAAGATAGAATCATTTTCCTCAGATAATTCATATTGAGATAAAGCTAATGAGTTCCCACTTATAAATAGACTAATAAAAACTATAACAAAATTTCTTAAAAAATTTATTTTTAAAATCTTTGTTATTGATTGATATGTACTAATTACGATCAATTTAATTAATTGTTATTAAGTAATAGGTATAACTGTTTTATTATCGGAAATTTATCAAACAATTATATATCAAAATTATTACGAAGTAATATAATTAGAGTATGTGCTATTTTGATAGATGAGGATATCTTCTCATTGCCCTTTGAGACTTGAGCTGGAATCTTTATTATCGAATGATACTCAAGATTTACCATTGAATAATTTCAGCATGATTTTATTTAACTTTTTAAGGCAATCCCATTAGAACGATTTGCTATACTGAAATCTGTTTTTTATCTCTTTCATTTATATGCACATAATTATTGCCATCATGCTTGGAATTAACTTTAAATCCCTTCATCATATTTTGTAAATTTTCAGTAAGCCCATTTAAATCTTCGGCAGCTTTTGCAATTTGCTCAAGTCCTAAGGTAGATTCCTGAGTCACATTATTTATGTTTTCAACGCTCGAATATATTTGTTCTGATGTGGCCGATTGCTCTTCACTTGCGGTAGCAACTTGTGTAGATAAGTCAATTACTTTTAAAGTTGATTCATTTATTTTCTCAAGAGATTCACCAGCCTGAGATGCTAAATCTCTTCCTTTATTAACTTCTTCTGTTCCCGAATAAATCGATTTAACAGCTCCTTTTGTGTCACTCTGTATTGTAGAAATCATATCTGATATTTCTGTCGTCGCGCCAGTAGTTCTTTCTGCTAGTTTTCTTACCTCATCAGCAACTACAGCAAATCCACGTCCATGTTCACCAGCTCTTGCTGCTTCAATTGCAGCATTTAAAGCTAATAAATTTGTTTGATCCGCTATTTCATTTATTACTTTAATAATTTGTCCAATTTTATCACTACTCTGTCCGAGAGTTTCAATAGTTTTGGCTGCATCGTTAACGACCTCAGAAATTCTGTTCATACCAACAATAGTTTGGTTAACAATTTCTGAGCCATCTGATGCAAATTGACCAGCTTCTTTTGAACTATTAGCCACAGTTGAAATATTTTGAGTAGTATCGACAATTGTTCTAGTCATTTGTTCAATAGCACCTGCCACCTCTTCTGCCTGAGAACTTTGTTCTTGTGCACCAGCTGCCATTTGCTCACTACTGCTGCTAATTTCAGAACTTGCTATTGCGGTTGCTGAAATTGCTTCACCAACTTGCAGAATCATTTCCCGTATATTTTCAACTGTTTTATTAAATCCTTCGAATAATTCAGAGATAGTATCACCTTCTTTTTCTGACACTAAGTTTACAGTTAAATCCCCCTGAGCTAATTTTTCCATCTCTTTCAGCATTTTTTTCGTGCTTATTTCAAGATAATTTTCCTTTTCTTTTGCGTCAGTTAAATCAGTAATTGCTTCTAATGCACCAATAACTTCACCTTTTTTGTTTTTTATGGGAGCACCTGAATATAAGATCGGCATTTCAACACTATTGGGCTTTGTGGTAGTCTCTCTTGTAGTAACAGTTCCATTATTTATCGCAATTTTACATGCACAGTAATTAGTATTACAATCGGATGATTTTAAGTTGTCGTAACATTTAGTGCCAACAATCTTTTCTTTATTCTTAAGTAATAAAGCTGCTCCTTTTTCGTTGATGTAAGAGATATTAAACTCTTTATCAATAACTAGAACCGGTATTGGAAGATTATTCAGGTATTGAATTTGGATATAGATCTTTTCGGCCATTTCATTAAAGCTACTAGCTAATATTCCGAGCTCGTCATTGCTCTCACACTTTATATTTTCATCAAATTTACCATTTGCAAAATTTTTAGCTGCTAGTGTAAGTTTTTCAATCGGTTTTCCAAGCTTTTTATTTACAAAATATGAAACTAACATAAAAGTAACTATTGCTGCTATCATTCCAATCCAAGCAGCATCAATTTTCTGTGATAATAATTCGCTGTATGTAGCATCCAAAGAAGATCTGATACTAACTACTGCTAGGACGTCACCATTTGAAACATCATGACAATCTGTACAAGTATTATCAGCTTTAAGCAACTTAACTGATCGTAACACTTGAGAACCCTTAAATTCTTCAAATACACTTGCTTCTGTATTATTATCTAATACTTTTTTCTCATAGCTATCAAGTATATTATTTGTATTTGCATTAATTAGTTCAGTTGGAGTTATTCTTACTTCTTTTATTTGCTCAAACTGCTGTAAACTTTTAACAAATGGGACAGTATCATCTGCACCGGCAGCCATAGCCATTCTGATTGATTCTGTTAATAAGGAGCTCAATTGCTGATTTTCGTTTTCGATTCGCTGATTTACTTTAGAATCATTATTGACAAAAAATATTACCAAATATAGCGATAGAGTGACACATAATATTCCTAACACCGTTAAACTAATTTTACGTGAAATGGATAATTTTTCAAATGACTTCATCAATATGGTCCCCCGACTATTTATTATATCAAATAATATTTCAGATACTACTATCGCATTTATAATTCGAAGTTTTATAGACTATTTTAATTAATTATACGAAATACAATATTATTTTATTTTTAATAGCAGAGTTATATCATTAGAGATTTTATTTGAGTCTTAATTCAGAAATACAGTTTCATTTATCTCAAAAATGAAGCTTCTATAGATGGATTCTAGCTAAGTTTTTAAATTTTAATTAAAGATTTCTACATTTTCCAAAGTAACTCGTTTAAGGTGAACCTTTATAACAATTGCATCCAGATTATATAATAGCTTACTTGTACAGATATTTTTATGATATTTTCTTTACAATTCTGTTGAATATTATACGTAATTAAGTAACATCACTATTTCCAATGTATATCGATCATGGTTATTGTCTCAGATAATTATTAATTTATAATTTAAATATTATTTAATTAGTTCAAGGATATTTCATGGATTGTGCAAAAAATGGTGATAAAGTAAAAGTTCACTATACTGGAAAGTTAGAGGACGGTAAAATATTTGATAGTTCTGAGGGAAGAGATCCCTTAGAGTTTACAATTGGCCAAAAACAAGTTCTTAAGAAATTTGAAGATTCGGTTGATGGATTGGGAATTGGTGAAAGTGTGACCGTGAATATACCAGCTACAGAGGCTTATGGTGTTCGTCAAGATAATCTAGTTGTTCAGGTCCCAAAAATTAATTTACCAGAAAATTTAGCGCCAGAAATTGGCATGAAATTACAAACACAAACTCCTGATGGTGAAGTAATGGTTGTAAGAATTGTAGAAATAGGAGAAGACAACATTACGATTGATGCAAACCATGAATTGGCAGATAAGGATTTGCAGTTTGAGATCAAGTTGGTTGAGATAGTCTAGCAAAAATTTATGATGTAAACCGTGTATTTATTGCACGGTTTACATAGTTCCAAAATCATTTAAAAATTCTCAATAATCTTAAACACCAGCATTTTTAATTTCACATAATCAATTTAAATAACGACAATTACTCATTAATATTCTAATATTTGTCTGTCTTCTATTAATATTTCTCTTATTTCATCGTAAGACAAATCATGCACTACTATTCCCTTTTCAACTGCCATTGCGGCTAGTGTTCCTGCACTTTGTCCCAAGATCATAAAAACCGGTTCCATTCGAATCGAACCAAAAGCAATGTGGGAGCTAGAGACAGCAACTGTGACAAGTAAATTGGAGCACTCTTCCTTTTTTGGTAGAATTGATCCCAATGCAATCTTATATGGATTGGATGGATGGACTCCGATATCACCTTCATTTTGAACAAAACCTTCAGATGTAATATACCGTTGGGTGTTATGTGAATCCATTGTATACGACCCCATACCGATTGGTTTATTAACAGGACTTTTGCCCAATATTTCATTTTCTGTCATTACAAATTCTCCGATCATTCTTCTCGCTTCACGTACGTATATTTGATGCGGCCAGTGATTGTTATACTCGAATTCATCCTTAGCTAATCCCCATTTTTCCATTTCATTCTGAATTTCTTCCGGAACACGTCCATCATTAGCAATAAAATACAATAGTCCTTTCTGATAAACTTCATGCTCTCTGATTATTTCATTTCGTCGCTCATATGAAGCCTCCGGATAATCATAATTCATTCCGATATAATCAAAACTGAATGGGCCATGATTATTTACATCTGTTTTCATATTTGGAATTGGATCAAATTTATTAAAGGTTTCTCTCCAGCCAGATTCAAATATTCTAATTAGAAGTTCATATTTGGCAGGATCATATCCTTCTGGTTTTGCAAATGGTACACGGTTTTCGTTTTCTTTTGTTAGGCAGGTTCTAAAACAATATGCTTGTAGTTTATTATCAGCTTCTCCTCTAATACCGGGATTCTCAGTTGAAATAAATTGTAAGACTCCGCTATTTGTGTCATCAGGTATCAAATATGGACTTATCATTAAATTGCCAAAATTATGTTTATGGTGCAAAACACCAACTTGAACACCATTCCACTCTTCACCATAAACGTTACCCGCTTCCCTACCAACATAATAACTTACTCCGGAAGCTGCCATTAAATCTCCTTCATATGTAGCATCAATAAAAACTTTCCCTGTGTATGTATGATTGGTTAAAGTTGTAATGGCTACGATCTTGCCATCTTTCATTTTTACACCTTTTTCTCTATCCAACCATTCATCTGAATAAACCTGTATGTTATTCTCTCTGATAAAATCTTCGAATACCATTTCAGCAATATGTGGTTCAAATATCCACATCGTTCTGTTCTTTCCATCAATTGCGGGTGTCCCTTGACCTTTATTTCCATATTCTTCTTTCTTTTGCCATTTCCATGTTTCAGGTTTTTGATAATATTCATAAATACGTTGATAAAACTGTCTGGATAATCCACCAATGACACTTTTATTTCCAACATCAGTAAAACCCAAACCGGAAGATGTTAAACCCCCGAGGTGTTTATCGGGTGAAACTATTATAACTGATTTACCCATTTTGGTAATCTGGACAGCAGTTGTCACCGCAGCGGAAGTTCCCCCATAAATAACTACATCACTATTAATAACTGGATAAACTGATTCACGTTTGTCATTACATCCGCAAAAAAGTAATCCCATTACTATTAGATAAATCAAGATTTCTTTTCTCATAACTCTAATATTATAAATTTTATTGTTTCTGTCACCAAAAAGTAATCACATCAAATACATCATCGATTTTGCTGTGATTACTTTTTGTTTATTTCTATATATTTTTGGTCGAGTTCTTCAGAATCTTTATACTTAATTCTTAATTCAGCCAATTCTGTTTTGAGCTCAACTACAACATCACTATATGCAGGATCGTCGTAAACATTTTTCATTTCTTGCGGATCTATTTTACGGTCATATAATTCCCATTCGTCCACATCGTAATAAAAATGAGCCAGCTTAAATTCCTTTGTAATTATTCCGTAATGACGTTTTACCATATGGACAGCCGGGTATTCATAGTAGTGGTAATAAACAGCATCACGGTTCCATTCATCTTCATTCCCCATTAGTAAAGGAATCAGACTTTCCCCTTGCATATCATCAGGTGTTTTTATCTGAGCTGCTTCCAAAAAAGTTTGGGCAAAATCCAAATTTTGTACCATTTCTTCATTTGTGATCCCAGCTTGGATCTCATTTGGCCAGCGAATCATCAAAGGTGTTTTAAAGGATTCATCATAAATAAATCGTTTATCAAACCAACCATGTTCTCCTAAGTAAAATCCTTGATCTGAAGTATAAACAACTATCGTATTTTCAGATAGACTATTTTCATCTAAATAATTCAAAACTCGTCCAATATTATCATCTACTGATGAAATACATGCCAAATAATCTTGCATATATCGTTGATATTTCCACCTCATCTTTTCTTCCGAAGTCATCGATGACCAGTTTTCCTTAAAATAACTATTAATAGAATCAAGAATAGGGTCATATTGAGCACGCTGCATACTATTCATTCTATCATAAACACTCGTAAAGCCGCCTTTAAACTCTTCAATTTCGGGTTCTATATTTCCCATAGCTTGAATAGTTTCTGGTTTTATTTTACTATCATGGCTATACATCATATGATTAAAAATATTCATTTCTGCAGTTTTAGCGGCCGTTCCTCTGTTTTCATAATTATCAAATAACGATTCAGGTTCTTGGAACTTTTTTTGCGTGAATTCCTTAAATTTTTTGGGACTCGGCCACCAAGGGCGATGCGGTGCTTTATGTAAGTACATCATTAAAAATGGTCTATTTGGATCTCGCTTTTTATCCAACCAACTTAATGTCTGATTGGTGATGATATCTGTTGCATATCCAGTTATTGTGGTGTCTCCACTGTTGGTTATAAAATCCGGATTGATATAATTCCCTTGACCCGGTAAAATCATAAAATCATCAACACCTTTTGGATTATTTCCAAAATGTAGTTTCCCGAACATAGCTGTTTGGTAACCTGCTTTTTGAAACAGTTGAGGGAATGTAACCTGTGTTGTATCAAATGGCATTCTATTGTCTATTTTGCCATTAATATGAGTATGCTTTCCAGTTAGGATAGTTGCTCTTGAAGGAGCACAAATGGAATTGGTCACACAAGCATTTGTAAAAAGTATCCCCTCATCGGCAATCCTGTCAATATTTGGCGTCGTAATCAACTTATTACTGTATGCGCTAATGGCCTGATAAGCATGATCATCAGACATAATAAATAATATGTTAGGTCTTTTCTTTACTCCAGTGCAAGCATTTATTGTTAGAGCCAAAGCCATTGTTGGAATTAATTTCCATTGCATTTTCATTTATTCTTTCCAATTTATTTAATCATATTTTCTTGTGCATTTAATACATGAATATTTTTATTTTAGACATACTACTTTTGGTTTTCAAGATAATCATAAGAAGATATAACTTCAAACTTGTTAGTACAAGTACAAACATTACGACTGCGATAAAATGGATATGTTGAATAAAATATTATAATTTTGGCACACTTTATTGTATATAAGAGATCTCTATAACATTTATTGAAACAATTGTAAAAAGAATACTTATAGATTTGCTCGTTAGCATAAACAAAACTTTTTAAAAGGAAAATCAAATGAAGAATGATCAATTATTCAGAAGAAGATTTTGACAAAACTGACCGCGAGTACCGCTGGATTGGCCATTTCTGGAATAAGTGCCAATGGTAAGGAATTAGATGCTCTGGTTAAAGAAAACAATTATAGAGCCCCTTGGACACAAACAAGTGACCGTCAAATTCGTATAGGAATTATTTGATAGCAATATTCTACTCGTTGGAAAATGCATCAGTGCCAAATATGAAGGTATTGGTGATAGAACAAAAATTGAATACCCTGACAATCGCTCTTCCTTCCCTCCATAAATGGAACTCGGTGGATATGGAGGTTCACATGGATATTTGACCAATGAATTTATTATGGCCTTAGTAGAGGACCGTGAACCCTTCATTGATGTTTATGAGGGAATTGCATTATCAGCACCAGGCATCATAGCACACGAGTCAGCAATAAAAAATGGAGAAGTGCTCAAGATTCCGAGTTTTGATAGATAGTATTTTTTCAATTGTTAGAAATATGCTTTAATAGTATTTTATGTTCTTATTTAGAAAGAGATGGGAAAATAAATCTTATTCTACCGTTGTTTATTTTTATTGGCTAGATGAGAATTGAACTAAAAAGAATATGATAATTGAACTATTAATCTGAAATTCTATCTAACACTTCCCATCTGTTATATAGTTTTTTAACAAGTTCTCGTGCTTGTTCAAGTTCTGTGTTTAGCTCATTGGTCTTAGCTGCGTATTTTTCATAAAAATCTTTAGAAGTGAATATTCCCTCAATTCTTTCCACATTCTCTTCTGCTATCATTATATCAGCTTCAATTGTTTCTAATTCTTTTTTCTCTTTCCAGGAAAGCTTTCTTTCCTTCTTCTTTATTCTTGTATCTTCTCTATTAACCTTTTTAGTATCGGGTTTCCCCTCTTCATTTCTTGATTTTCTTTTTGCCAAATAATAATCATAATTGCCTTCGCTAAAATAAACTTCACCGTCTCCCTCAAAAGATAGAATACCGTTGCAGACTCTATTAAGAAAATATCTATCATGACTAACAACTACTACACAACCTGAAAAAGCTAGTAATGCTTCTTCAAGTATACGCAATGTGGGCAAATCTAAATCGTTTGTAGGCTCATCCAACATTAAAAAATTTCCGCCATTTTTAAGAATCCGTGCTAGAGTAAGTCTACTTTTCTCTCCACCGGAAAGTCTGCCAACAAGAGTATTAATTCTATCATCTGTAAATAGAAATCTTTTGAGATATGACCATATCATCATTTGCTGAGTGCCGAACTTAATAAAAGTATTCCCTTCTCCTATTGCCTCAATTACAGTATCCTCATCATTCAATAACAACCGGGATTGATCTACATAATTGAATTCAGTCTTTTCTCCAAGTTCAACCACCCCCTTGGTTGGATTTAACTCACCTAATAAAATTTCAAGAAGAGTTGTTTTACCCACTCCATTTTTGCCCACTATACCCAACCGCCTACCTGGAGTAAATATAAAACTAAGTCCATCTATCAGTTGCTTTCCGCCAAGTGTTATTCCAATATTTTTAAGTTCCAGAATAATTTTTCCTAGTCTTTCCGCTGGAGGAATTACCATTTCAACATCAACTTCAACTTCTATACTCTTTTGATCAGCAACTTCATAATAAGTATCCATCCGGCTTTTAGCCTTGGTTCTTCTGGCCTTTGGTCCACGAACAACCCATTCCAGTTCGCGTCTTAAAAAATTTTGTCTCTTCTTTTCCTCTACTTCTTTAATAGCTTGTCTTTCAGCTTTGTTGATTAGATAGTCAGTATAATTTCCATTATGAGAAATAAATTCCCCTTGTGAGAGTTCAACTATTCTATTTGCTATCCTATCAAGGAAATATCTATCATGTGTCACGAATATGCATGTTCCATTGTAGGCTGATAGAAATTTCTCAATCCATTCAATTGATTCAGTATCCAAATGGTTTGTAGGTTCATCTAATATTAATAAATCGGGTTGTGCAACAATAGATCGGCAGAGCGCCACTCTCCTTTTTTCTCCTCCTGATAAAGTTTCAATATCTCTATTACCATCTGGAGCATTTAAGGACTGAAGCTGCTGGTTAATTTTATTTTTTAAATTCCAACCATCAACTGATTGAATCTTTTCTTCAAGTAAATGTCTTTTCGGAGAATCGTAGGATAGTTTTTCGTATTCATCAGTTAGTCTGATAATATTTTCCGCACCAACTAGAACATTATCATAAACATTTTTATTTGAATCAAGTGTAAACTCCTGCGTTAGAAATCCAACAACAAGTCCTTTCCTTTTTGCAACATTACCAGTATCGGGCTCCATCGCTTCAGAAATGATTTTAAGGAATGTAGATTTGCCCGCACCATTTCTACCAACCAAACCAATACGGTCGCCTTCGTGTATGCTTAGGGATGCATTATTAAGTATAACTTGTTCACCGTAGTGAACATTTAATCCCATTGCAGTTAATATAACTGGACTGATATTGTTTTCCATGTATTCAATACTAAATATTTCAAAAATGAGTTGCTAATATATAAAATTATGAATTGATGAATTATAGCCACACAAATAAGGAATATATTGTGATTATAATGAGATTGATCAAGTGAAGAAACATTAGATTAATTAAAACCAATTAACTTCTGTAATTTTTGAAATCTTTGATCTGATCTGAGCGGATCATAGAAAGGGCTAGATTTTATATAAACCAAAATTCCAAAATGTTGTTCATATGCTTTATACAACAAATCTATAGCTTTAGATTTATCCCCTAATGCTGCATCGATAATAGCAAAATAGAGTGGAGAGACATCTTCTTCAAGAGAGTATTCTCTTAATTTATCATAATTTTTTTTTGCTTCTTCTTTATTCCCGGCATAGGCATACGCATGACCCAAAGCTGAATAATAAATGAACCTATTTGTCGATTTTTCAACTATTCCTTTTAAATATTGGATTGCTTCAGTATATTTTTTTACTTGAACTAAACTGACACCTAATGCAAATTCTGCTTCAGAATAGTTGGGATGTATGTCAAGAGTTAACTTAAACTGGTCAATTGCTTTTTCAAATTGACGAGAGAAATGATAAACTCTGCCCAGACCTGTGCTAACAGAAGCCGATAATGGATCAAGTTCATAAGCTCTTTTCATGTGAACTAATGACTCTTCATTTCTACCCAATAATGCTAGTAGTAGAGCATATCTTTCATATGCCTTTGAATAGTTTGGTGTAAGTTTAATTGCCTTTTTGAAATTATTTTCTGCATTAACCCAATCCCACTGCAATCTTAAATTGATATACCCAAGAGTATTATAGGCTTCTGCAGAGGAATTATCGATTTCAAGAGCCTTATTGATAGCAATACTAGCTAATTTATTTGCATCCATTTGAGATAGAGAACCATAACCTGCAGCACTAATTAGTGTATAACAATCCGCAATTCCAACATAAGCCTGAGCATAATTCGTATCTAAGTTAACAGCTTCCTTAAAGTACTCTAAACTTGCATATACTGATTTCATTGTTCTTCGATTTAAATTAGACAATCCCAACAAATAGTTTTTATATGCATTCGGATTATTAGTTACTTCCTTGCGGATCAAATTTTCTTCGTTTGTATGAAGTTTAACTTTTAATTCATTTGCTACACTTATTGCAATTCCACTTTGAATCTCAAAAATGTCTTTGAGTTCCCGATTGTAATCCGCTGTCCAAATATTCTCCATATTTTCGACGTTTATTAATTGAACTGAAATTCGAGCTTTGTTATCGGATGTTCTTACACTACCGGTAAGTATAGTGCCTACATCCAATTCATTGCCTATCTCTTTTAATTTAGTTTGTTCTGATTGAAATCTCAATACTGATGTTTTGGCAATTACACTTAATTCGCTAATTTTTGCAAGTTGTGAGATTAGCTCTTCGGTGAGACCATCGGAGAAATATTCGTCTTCGGTATTATTACTAATATTTTTAAGAGGAAGAACAGCAATTCTTTTATTATTGTAATTTTTGGATCCAAGCAAATTAAGAACTAAAGTGATAAGAGTTATTATTGCTAATAAAATACCAAAAGTAATTGCAATCTTTTTCGTGAAATTATTTATTGAAGTAGAATTGCTCAGACTCTTTTTTGTAGTTTGCCAAGGTAAAACAATGTGGAATATTTCAACAGCATGTTCAATATTTTTTAATTTTGTGATAGTTTGTTTCTCTAGTGGAAGATCAATTTTATTGTGAACTTGTCTTGCAACATCTTCAGAGATGCAAACACCACCAGGCTTTGCTAATGGCTCTAACCTAGCTGCTATATTTACTCCGTCACCATGTACTCTATCTCCCACATGAATTACATCCCCAACGTGTAACCCGATTCTTAAAGTAATTTTATTATCAATACCTGAGATTTCATTTCTTTGGTGCAGAAGTTTTTGAATTTCAACCGCACAACCAACACCTTCTAGAGCACTTTCAAATTCGACGAAAAAAGCATCTCCTACAACTTCAATTTCTCTTCCGTTATGATTTAAAAAGATTGGACGTAGTAGTCTTTTCTGTTCTTGCAATAAATCAATTGCCAGCATCTCATTTTTCTGAGTTAAAGCACTATACCCCACCATATCTGTAAACATTATACACGATAGTCTTCTGTGCTTCTTGTTGTTCTTATGTTCTGAACTATTACTCTCAGAATTCAAAAGCTACTCCAATTATTAATGTGCCTCATTTTTAACATTAAATTCAAATAACTCCGATCTTGAATAATGACCGGCAGCATCGAACATTCTTTTTGCTTCTGATATTTGAGAAAGATCTAGATCTGCATAAATAATTTCTTCTTTTTCCTTTATTGGTCCGGCAATTATTTCACCTTTAGGACTAATAATACAACTGTTTCCAGTATTTATCCATTCTCGTCCCTCGGGATATAATTGCTTGAAATCATATTTATCTGGTATATCGTCAATCCTTAGTGGTGTGCAGCAACTAATCAGAAATATACCTCCCTCTCTCGCAATATGCTGTAAACTGATCAACCAATTGTCACTCTTATCCCAAGTTAGGGCTGTTAGAATTTGTACGCCTTTATTATACAAAGCTTGTCTTGCTAAAGGCATATAATTCTCCCAGCATACTAATCCTCCAATTTTTCCAATTTCGGTATTATAAGATTTTATTGTACTTCCGTCTCCTTGACCCCAAACTAAACGTTCTCCACCAGTTGGCATTACTTTCCTATGCGTTCCAACAATTTCTCCATCAGCATCGATAGATAGTATGGAATCATATAACGTTGAGTTACTTGCCTCTGAGTTACGTTCATTAATACCGATCGAAACAAATATATTTGCTTGTTTGGCAGCTTTGCACAATTGAACAGTGAATTTATCTGGTACCGAAATTGAGTTGTTGAGTAACTCAACATAAAGTTTATTTAAAATGTCTCCTTTATAATTTGGTACTAGCCAAACCCAATCTGGGTATCCGGAGACAAATGCTTCTGGGAAAACAATTAGTTTGGCGCCATTATTTCCAGCTTCAATAATCACATCGCAGGCTTTCTTAATTGTTTGCTCTTTATTAAGATAAAAAGGTGTTACTTGTGCAGTTGCCACTCGGAGTGTCGTCTGATTTATTGTTTTCATTTCATTCCATCGTTAAGGTTAAGAGTAAAATTTAGCTAATGAGATAAATTAAAATCGCATGTGGTGAATTGAATTTTTTCAATTTTTCCTAATTTAATTTCCAAGAAAAGATTTACAGATTTATTTTATTATTAAATTATTTTTGATACTGTTATTATACTTTTATAGAACATAACAATTAAAAATAATATTTACAAGAGATTGTGTCTTCTTTTATGAAATAAGAATAAAATTCATTACTCATTTATCATTAGCGGAAATTAAATCGTATTGTTAATGTTTATGAGAGGATCCTATTTTTCAGTTTTAATAATTTTATGAGAGAACCCCAACAGATCCCGAATACTATCAAATCCATGAATATTTCTTAATACTTCACCATCCTTTAACATTGTCCCGAGAAAAGGAAGATATGGATCGATACTATGAACTCCCTTATGAGCTAATTCAAGAGCAAGTTCGTCTTTACCCAATGCTGCAGCAGCAATTGCAAAATTTGACGGAGGAAGGTAATCATTGTTGTATCTATTTTCCATTTCTTCGAAGATTTTAATCGCTTCATCAAGTCGGTTCAATTTTAAATAAGTAAGTAAAATCAAGTGAAGGCTCCACGCGTGTCTGTTGGAAATTTTCAAAGCTATTTGACATTCGTTAAGTGCCTCTTCATGCTGTCCGGCCCAAAGATAACTATAACCTAGACAGTATCTGGCAATCCAGGAATCTGGATCAAGCTTTAAGGCATATTCGGCAGAGGCTATTGCTTCATCATTATTATCATATGTTGATAAAGTTAATGCATAGCAGGCATGTGCGTAGGAAGATAATGGATCATTTTCGATGGCAATTCTGAATTGTTTGATCCCATGTTTAACTTTCATTCTAGTAAGAATTGGGTAGAATAAACCGTACCATACTCGAGCTTGTGTATGTGTAGGATTGAGTTCAAGTGCAATCTTAAACTCCCTCTCGGCAACCTCAATATTTCTATCATGAAGTAATGCAATTAAACCCAATGTGTTATGAGTTTCTCCTAAATCAGGACCATTTTCAAAGCATCTTTTGGAAGCTGGAATAGCTTCAACCCAACACTCCGAGGGAGCCAAATAACCATGAAAACTAAGCATAACATAGGTATCAGCTAAACCTGAGTATGCCAGAGCGTAGTTTGGGTCAATTTCTAAAGCTGCCCGAAAGCATTTGATTCCTTCAAACAAAGACATGCCTCGCTGGTAGAAGAGTGAACGACCTTTGTAGTACAATTGATAGGCCTCAACATTATTGGTTTGTTGCCTTAGTTTAGGAATAGATGGAGCACCTGCAAGTGTTATTTTTAACTGATTAGCAATCTCAGCAGATATTTCATCCTGAATTTTAAAAACATCATCTAATTCTCGATCGTACTTTCTGGACCATAGATGAAATCCGTTCGAAGCTTCAACTAGCTGAGCAGTAATCCGAATTCTATTCCCTGATTTACGAACGCTGCCTTCCAATATTTTACTAACGCCCAGTGTATTTCCCACCGATCGAAGATCTTCGTTTATCCCTTTAAAACAAAATGAAGATGTTCGCCCAACTACAGTAAGATTAGGTAATTGAACAATTGTATTAATAATTTCCTCTGAAATTCCTTCGCAAAAATAATCCTGCTCTGGATCACTACTCATATTTACAAATGGTAGAACAGCAATAGATTTTTCTAAAATTTTGCGCTTGGGGAGATCGGGTATTACATCACTCTCTTTTTCTTGTTTTAATAATGTTGAAAACTTAGTTTCATGAGGTTGTGCTTTCAACTTTCCAACTATACTTTCTAATTTTGGTACCGGAAATCCTTCATTAGCCAATGCATAAACATGCATTGGTTTATCTACATTTTTGAATTCGAATTTCCCCAAACATTTTGAAATAAAGCTACTATTATTACTTATTTTCTGAAAAACATCTTCTGAAAATAGTATTGTTCCTGATTGCCCCAATGACTCTATTCTTGCTGCAAGGTTTACTCCAGCACCATATATACTACCTTCTTTAATTAATATTTCACCTATATGAATACCAACGCGAAGGGGAACAATAATTTTGTTATTAAATTCCTTTTGAATTTCAATTGCACATTCCAATGCAGATGTAGCACTAGAATAAATAGATAAACTGCCATCTCCATAGAACTGAATAAGCTCCCCTTCATATTTCTGCACAGTTTGTTCAATTACTTTTTTATGTTGAGTAACAGTTGCTATAGCGAGATTCTCATCAGTACCAACCATAGTTGTATACCCGACGATATCAGTAAACATAATTGCAGCAAGTTTTCGAGTAGCTTTCATATTATCTGTTATGTGAATTAAATTATTTAAAAAATAATAAGTTCAGCTTCGTGTAATATTTTTTAAACTACAGATTATTTGCTTCTTAATAAAGTTATTTCTTGATTCAATAATTGAGAATTAGTTTACCTAAGCATTATAACTTTATTAAGAATGGTAATTCATTATTCAAAAAAAAAATAAACCCCAAAATCCTTCGTTGAGAAGTTTTGGGGTGTAGTAAAAATAAATAATATCTTTAATACGAATACTTTTACTTGAGCTTCTAATTTAATCTAAAAACAATCAATAAGAGTTTTTCAAGTTGAAGGCTTAATATTTTGATTTATTTTAAATAAATTTTTCGGATCGTACTTGTCTTTTACTGAAACAAGTCTCTCATAATTATCTTTGTACGATGCCTTTACTCTATCGTCCCCTTCATCCATCAAAAAATTAACATATGCTCCGCCTGCAGAGTACGGATGTATAGCATCGTAATAATCCTTAGTCCATTTAGTGATTTTCTCATTATTAGCTGGATCCGGATCCACACCAACAATTACTTGTGCCCAATTTGCATCTCGATAAGCCCAAGGCGTATCATTTTTACCAACTTTATGCGCAGCACCATCTATTGGATAAAGGTGCATTGTTGAATGAGGAGTTGGCAATTCATTACCGAACTTTGCATGCTGTGCAACTGACTCATCTGGTATTTCTTTAATAAAATCTGCTCTCCAATACCATTGTAAACCAGATGGATAGAAGACATCAAACATACTATTTAAACTTGGATGTGGCATAGGTCCAACATGTTCAAACATTGGCTCTAATTCAAGAATAGGTTTAAATATTTCTTCTGCGTTTTCTATCGGGCCAGTATAATTCCATACTATTCCACACATCTTTTTCCCATGAAGAGACTCTGGGAAAGGTGGTCCCGGAACCGTTAAGACTGCGAAGAAGCCATAAAGTTCATCTGGTGCATTAATAATAAAATCACGATACCATTTTAATATTTCTTCCGTTTTGCTAATATCCCATAACGTTGGCCCAGCGTAGTTTGTATGAATTTCGTGAGCATTAAACAGGAACGAAGTTACAATTCCAAAATTGCCTCCTCCTCCTCTAATGGCCCAAAATAGATCTGCATTTTCTTCAGAATTCGCAGTTACAAAACTTCCATCTGCTAAAACCATATCAGCCTCTAGCAAATTATCAATTGTTAAACCACATTTTCTAGTTAAATAACCTAATCCACCACCAAGTGTTAGTCCCCCTACACCAGTTGTAGAGATTATTCCTGTTGGAACAGCAAGACCAAAAGCATGACCCGCATGATCAACATCTCCCCAAGTACTGCCCCCGCCAACACGTATAGTCTTAGCTTTTGGATCAACTCGTGTATAATTTATCTTTGAAAGATCAATCACAAGTCCATCGTCACAGATTCCTAATCCTCCTGCATTATGACCTCCGCCTCTAACTGAAACTAAAAGGTTATTGTCTCGGCCGAAATTAACAGCCGTTATTACATCTGCAACATCCTTACATTTTGCAATTAGAAATGGAGCTTTATTTATCATTCCATTATAGACTTTTTTTGCTTCTTGATAATTGTCATCGGATTGAGTTAATATTTCACCCCGGAAATTTGTTTTAAATTCACTTACTATATTTTCACTTATCATAATATCCCTCTCTTGTTGAAAAATTTATTAAATAATTATTCACACTATACTTGGGTTAACACAATAGGTTGTCAGCTTATGCGAGTATATGTCCTATTCTAATATTCACAAATCAATAATACTGCATAATAATAATACCCGCTATCACATTTAATCCAAATGTTAGCAATTTTAGTTCATTTACACCTCATTTGTAGTAAATGACTAAACTACAACACATTTGTGCTAAGATAATCTGATGGTAAAAGATTATATCTTTTTTGAAAACATTTTGAAAAATATGAAAGACTGTTAAAGCCAGTCTCAAATGCTATTTCAGAAATATTTCCTTTTTGCTCATTTAATAATTTCAGAGCTTGAGTTAAGCGATATTCCTTAATAAAGGTATTTGGAGATTTATTTATTAGAGTAATCATTTTGCGATATAATTGAGATTTACTATACCCCAGTTGTTTGCTAAAATCATCAACTTTTAGATCGGTATTTTTCCATGTTTCATCTGTATAATCCATTAAAAGAGTTAGAAATTTTTCGTCTGAAGGAGTTAAAGTAAACACCTTTTTGCCATGAATAAACACATTAAGATTTTCACTTTTATATAAATCTTTGACTTCGGATGAAACAACGATTTCAGCTTCAGCTATAGTACACATTCGCTCTGCTAATTTTATAGTATCTTCAAAAATAGATGATTTTTCAGTCACAGGTATACCGGAACTTAACCCTATTTTTAATTTTAAATTATTTTTGTCATTTTCTTTTATAATTTTATAAAATGAAGAACGAACCTCTAAAGCGCATGATACAGCCTTGGAAACAGATTCAAACGAGCCAAGATAGTAGTTATCTCTTTGTTTTACTATCCTACCGTTAAAAATCTGAATAATGCTGACTATAGATTCATTTACGTTTTGAAATAAATGATCGTCTGTTATAGAAAACTTTTGTAATTCTACAGCCATGATTGTTCTAAACGCTGGATCGTTGATAATATTTAATTCGGTATTCTCGCCTTTTCTCGGATCTTCAATTCTCCCTAAAAAAGATTCAACTAAATTAACATCAACTTCAATTATGTTATGAGGGACATCACCATGCGAATTATTGTGCATATCGTGAACTGCTTGCTTATTTGGTGCTTCAACTAAACAAAAAGCCATTTTCCTTTTATCATCAAACCAGTATGTTAATCCTGTACAGTTAAATCTGTGTTGTACTTTTAAATCCTCTTGGTGTAATTGTGCCACATGCTCTGCTGTTATTGATTCAGATACATTATGCCGATCCATATAAATTGACATAGCTTTTTGTTCTATGGATTCCATTTATTTTCTCCTAAAATATTCCAACACATTCAAATGATTTAAGTATATGACCTTTTCAGATAAGACATGAATTTTATTTATTTTTCAACTCAACTAAGAATAATTCTAATCTTCCATTGGATCCCATCCAAAATTTGCGTGGACAAGTTTCCAATCACTATCCATTTTTACATAGACTCTAGTAGACTTAGCTTTAACTCCCACAACTTTTCCGTCATTGTTTTTTATTACACCGGCAAAGTTGTACGTCAATATTGCAGTATCACCATAAACTTGAACTTTGGGATTAAGCATTTCATCTGCAAGTGAAGTTCCACCGGGAAAATTAGCATCGCTAAGTTTGAAGTTTTTAGTTTTTCCATCTATACGTGTTGAATAACTTCCATTAAATTCCGTATAATCATCCGCAACATATTTATTTCTGACTTCGATATCCTTTTGATTTTCGGCTTTCCAGAGTTTGTAAGTAATTGCAATTATCTCTTCCGCAACGGAAGGAGGAGTGCTTTGTGCAAATAAATTTGATAAAGAACCTAGAGATAGGAATGTGATCGCACAGAAAGAAATAACAATTATTTTTTTCATTTGTATTACCCTCATATTTGTTCGCGTTTGTTCAATTATGTGTTAAACTCGTACTCAAAGAAATTGCATATTGAGACTTGCTGTCTTATTTTATTGCATTGTTACCTAATATTCATATTTAACTCTAATTACTCCTCGTGCTGAGAACAATCATTTAAGAAAAGTAGAACATCAGAAGTAGGTATTTTAAACTACATCGCGAAGTAATAATGGGACATTCTATCTGAATATTACTTAATAAGTTATCAAATCACAAGTAAATTAAATACAAGGATAATAAACTTTTTAGATTGACTAAAGTTCATTCAAACGAGAGAAATATTTTTTTAACTCATTTTTATAATTTTTTATGCTAAATGTAATGAATGAATCATAATTGTAAAAAATACCACTTAGCATTAATGTCCTTATTCCTTATCTAGTATCTGCAATGTTGTTCTATGACTACCCTTTGCCCCGACAGCAGTTAATAGAACACGCATCGCCAAAGCATGTTTCCCCTGCTTTCCTATAACCTTTCCAATATCATCTTTATCAACCTTAAGGGTGACCGCAATTGTATTTTCATCGACATTTGTCTCCTCAACAATTACATTATCTGGTTTATCAACAAGTTGTTTCGCTATATAATGTATGAATTCTTTCATTAGACACCCTCAGTATATTTTATTAAAAGTCATAATAATTTAATTTAATAAAATGTTATTGTAAGTTCAACATGTTTACTATTTATTTTATTAGATCAGATAATCATTCAATCAATCAATTACTTTATCTAATTTGAAAAGAGTAGTAATATTTATTTCGAAAGAATAACTTCCAAATTTATGTGATTTTTTCAACCAAGCTCTCTATTGTAGATTCTCTATTCATCGAGAATAACTTTAGAAGAAACATTGTACTTTAATGAAAGGATAAATGAAAAATAATTCTCAATGAAATAGAGTCCGATATTTTTCATCCGATAGATTTGCTGATTGTTTAATAATTGGCGTTTATAAGCACTATTTGTCAAATACTTAGATCATAGCTATTTGTTAAATAAATATTCCAATTATGTACAGTTGTAATTGCGATTACCAATATTAGCTATTATAGATAAGATAATTCTTCTTGTAAATCAAAAGATAACAAAACTGAGTTTGAAGAAAAGAAATTTTATTGTTTACTTATTTGTTACGGTATTATTAAATAATTCGTTTGTTTTATCCTCAAATGATATTAAAATAGAAGCAACAGAGATTCAATTGTTCTATTCCCCAGACCCATTATAGATAGCATATTCTAATTCGGTAATTATTAATAATTAATTATAAATTTATAGTTATATTTAATTAGTGTTATAATAGTAAATTATATTTCAATAGGGGGTCTATGGATAAGATTACTGAAGAATTAGGATTAATAAAAACCAATAAACTAAAATATTTTTATATTCTTATTTATTCTATTATCGTTTCATTTGGCTTTGTTTATTATAATGTTCATATCACCTATCTGATTACTTTTACCGGAGGATTAATTTTATTAACAATTGCCTTTGAGAAATTGGAAAAAGAACTTGCTTCAATAAAAATGAAAAACTTATATGTTAAGGCAAAAATTTCATTAAAAATTAATGAAATGGAGAAAATGATAGAAAAGGATAATGAAAATTTCTATAAAAAAACATTACAAAACTTATTAAATGAAATCGAGGTTTAATTATTCGATTAAAAGTAATTTGATAATTGCATAACTATTCCTTTAGTTTTGTCTAGGAAATAATTATTCATTCCCCTCCTTCTAGAACATTCTACAGTTCGGTAATTCGTAAATCTCTTGAAGAAATCAGACAATTTTTTTCTACAAAATTCGGGATAGCCTCAGATATTTTCTGGCCTACAATTTCCAGATAATTCTGGTAAATTTCTTAATTAGTCAATCCAAATAGTCCCTTAGAAGATGAAATTAGTATCTCAGCGGCCTTAATTCTTGCTTCTAGCAATAAATTTTGAATTAGTAGTTTTTTATTAAACTCATCTATTTTAAAATCTAAAGATTTTAAGGTGGTTGCAGCTGTAATTAATTAAAATTCAGCACCTTTTTTATTCATTTTGCCCCCACAGAATTCTACACTAATATCCAGGTATTAAAATTGTAATTTAGCTTACTCAAAATTATGCTTGATTATATCATTCTCTAAATAATTGCAGTAGCTTCTGCCAATGAGGGGTATATTTTAAGAATTTTTGACAAGCTATTAATTTGAAATAAAATGGTAATCTTTTCCAAATTTATTACTAAGCTTAGGACCCCTCCATTTGCATTAATTCGTTTGAGTAAAAATATTATTGAGCCTAAAAATGTAGAATCCAAGAACATAGTCTCACTAAAGTCCAAGATATAATGTTCTATGTTTGGATTTAGTAAATTATTTGTAAATTTTTTAAAATTGTCTACATGTTCTATAACAGCTCTACAGAGGTTGACTTTTACTATTACTGTGTTGGAGATTTCATCTTTTTGTGAAGTGAAATATTCTTGCAATGCATCTATTTCATTTTTCTCAATTCTTTTACGAATTTTGTTTGCCTCATTCACAGTAAAGGACTTTTCAATTGAACGATTCAACATAGTATGGTGTATATTTTAGTTAATGAGCAATTATAGTAAATGGATTTATTGATGTGCAAAACGCTTAGGCGAATAGAATTTCGGCTAGATACCCCATCATAATATTTTATATTTATTATGGGGGTAAAATAAATATGAAAATCCGTACTACAATAATCGTATTTTTTTTTAATGCTTAAGAATTCTCTATCATTCCCCACAGTTGCCTTTGCCGTTGAAAAATTGATGACTATTATTTAGTTCTTGTCCAACCGTATCTAGAAAAATGAAAAATTTGCCCTTCCTTTAATTCTAATATTCCATTAGATTTATCAAATCAATAAGCAATTAGCAAATTTCATAAAACATACAATTCCATAGCTCGCTAACCGGTATTGGCCTTTAACGATTCTGTGATTTCTTCCCTCTTGACAAAACTAAATAAAAGTGTATATTAAAACTATCCCCAAATATTAGTTTGACTTTTTTTAATTATAGGAGAGCAATTATGGGAACCTACATTATGATGGGAAAATATTCTTCCAAGGCTTATGAGGGTATAAGCAGCACCCGAACAGAACGAGCACTAGAAATAGCAAAAAAACTAAATGGTGAAATCACATCAATTCATGTGTTACTAGGTGAATATGATGTGCATATTATTGCTAACTTTCCCAGTATGAAAGAAGCAATAGGAGCCTCCGTTGCACTGCAAAAATTAACTGGAATTACATTTACAACATCTGAGGCAATGACGGCTGAAGAATTTGATAAATTTATGCCTTCATTTTGAATTAGAATAAATCCATTTTATTTCTCTTTTTTTTCAAGAGCTAAAACTAATTGCCGAATACATCGAATACTATAAGTGACATATTGCATAATATCGTTTATAGATAATTGTCTGACTATTTAGTTATTATCGGTTTTGATGGTTAAAAATGATGAGCGAGATTTCTTCCCATGACGGATTTTTACTCTTTAAAATAAAAAAGCCGTGGTTGGTATACACGGCTAAAGTTTCCTAACATAGCTAGGAAGTGGGCGGAGACGGAATTGAACCGCCGACACATGGATTTTCAGTCCATTGCTCTACCAACTGAGCTATCCGCCCAAAAAATAGAAAAACAAAGGTAATTATATTCTCTTATTTTTCAAAGATTTTTTTCAAAAATCTTCTATATAACTAGCGTCTAACCCAAAGTTATTTTTATTTTAGATTTTTTTTTGAAGTAATCAGACTGATATTCTGGTACCACACCCATTTACTGGAAGACTTTCTGCATTAGTAATTATACTCTCTCTGCCAGAAATATCAGTAAATTTTATTGCTGCAGCTATTTTGGGTCCCATACTTCCAGCACCAAATTCTCCATTATCAAGATACTTTTTAGCTGTACTTACTTTTAATTTATTTAAAGATTTTTGATCTTTTTTATTAAAATTGGTATAAACCTTTGGGACATCAGTAACAATATAAAATGCATCTGCGCCAATATTTGTGGCTAAAACAGATGAAGCAAGGTCTTTATCAATAACAGCTTCAATTGCTTCCAGATATCCATTGTCGTGTTTATAAACGGGTATTCCCCCACCTCCAACTGCAATTACTATTTTACCACTTTTTGCAAGTGATTTAATAACTTTTTGATTAATAATTTCTATAGGAGATGGTGAGGCAACTACTTTTCTCCAGCCTCTATTTCCTGCATCTTTCTTAAATACCCAATTATTCTTTTTTGCTAATAAATCAGCTTCTTCTTTTAGGTAAAATGCACCAACCGGTTTAGTTGGGTCTACAAAAGCAGGGTCGTGTTTATCTACTAATACTTGAGTTACAAGAGTAATAACGCTTTTCTTAATCTTTTCCTCATTTAGGACATTCTTCATCATTCTTTCAATCATGTAGCCAATTCCACCTTGGGAATCGGCTACACAAATATCCATAGGCATTTGAGGAATTTTGTACTTCTCATAACCAGCTTCATTTCTCAGAAGTATATTACCAACTTGAGGACCATTACCATGAGTAATAATTATATTATAGTCATTTTTAATTAAACCGACTAATTGTTTACAAGTTTCATATGTATTCTTTTCTTGTTCATCAATAGTGCCAATTTCACTACCTCTAAGTAAGGCATTTCCGCCAAGAGCAATAACAGCTAGTTTTTTATTCATATTAAATTATGCCTTTTGCTTTCATTACAGATTCAACAGTATTTGCTCCAATTTCTTGTAATTCGTACATTACTCTGGTTGAAGGTTTATTAATATTTAAAATTCTACCTAGATCAATTGGAGTCCCAATAACAACAGATTCGCAATCAACATTATTAATTGTATCTTCCAAGTCCTTCATTTGATCATCGCCATAACCCATTGCTGGTAATAATATACCAATATTAGGATATTTCTCATATGTTGCTGTTATTGATTTCACAGTAAATGGTCTAGGATCAACTATTTCTTTTGCCCCTAATTTTTGAGCTGCAACTGTACCAGCACCATATTTCATTTCACCATGAGTTAAAGTTGGACCATCTTCTACAACAAGAACTTTTTTACCTCTTATCAATTCAGGATTATCAACTGTTAATGGAGAAGCACCTTCTATAATTGTTGCATTTGGATTAATGGCTCTACTATTATTAATAACTGTTAAAATATCTTCTGGGGCAGCGGAATCAATTTTATTTACAACAACTGCATCGGCTAGTCTTAGACTAGTATTACCAGGGTAGTAAGTTAATTCGTGACCAGGTCTATGTGGATCAACAACAGTAAATGTTAAATCAGCTTTGTAGAATGACATATCATTATTTCCACCATCCCACAAAATAACGTCAGCTTCTTTTTCTGCTTCTCTCACAATTGCTTCATAATCAACACCAGCATATATAACTCCACCTAAGGCTATATGTGGTTCATATTCTTCAATTTCTTCAATAGTACATTCATGAGTTTTAAGATCTTCTAGAGTTGCAAATCTTTGAACCTTTTGTTTTACTAAATCACCATAAGGCATTGGATGACGAATTGCTACAACTTTTTTACCAGCGGCTCTTAGTATCTCAACAATCTTCCTTGAAGTTTGAGATTTTCCACAACCAGTTCTAGTAGCTAAAACAGAAATAACTGGTTTAGTACTTTTTATCATCGTTTCTTCACCACCAAGTAATCTGAAAGATATACCAGCCGCGTTAACAATAGATGCTTTAGTCATTACATAGTTGAAAGGCACATCTGAATATGAAAATACAACTTCATCGACATCAAATTTTTTGATTAAGTCAGTAAGTTCTGATTCATCATATATTTTAATTCCATCAGGATATAGACTTCCTGCTAATTCAGCTGGATACATTCTTCCATCAATATTAGGGATTTGTGTAGCAGTAAAAGCTACAACATTATAATCTTCATTTTCTCTGAAATAAACATTGAAGTTGTGAAAATCTCGGCCAGCAGCCCCCATTATTAATACATTTTTTTTCGACATTATGAACCTCGCATTACTTTATTAGATTAATTATTCATACAAATGTATATCCATTCATTTATGGAAGATATTTTAATCATTTGGAATAATAGTATTAGTTATTCTAATAGAAATTTACTAAAAAATAAGATTACTTGCGAGAGCGTGGTAATATTTTTTGTAAAATATTCTGGTACAAACTGGAATATTGCTATTCCACTGTTACACTTTTGGCTAAGTTTCTTGGTTGATCAACATTAAGACCTTTCTTAACCGCAATATGATAAGATAGCAACTGCAAAGGTATCACATTTAAGATTGGCATAAGCATTCTTATAGTACTTGGAATTTTTATTGAGTAATCAACTAAGTTATCAATTTCGGTATCATTCTCGTTGGCAATTGCGATAAGTCTTCCACCTCTTGCTCTGACTTCTTCAATATTGCTAATAACTTTATCATATACTGAATCTTTTGGAGCAAGGAAAACAACTGGCATATTTTCATCTATTAGAGCAATAGGTCCATGCTTCATTTCTGCAGCCGGATATCCTTCTGCATGAATATAAGATATTTCTTTTAACTTTAGAGCGCCTTCTAAAGCCACTGGGAAATTATATCCTCTTCCTAGGTAAAGGAAATTGGTGGAGTCAACAAATTTTTCTGCAATTTTTTCTATTTGATCATTGAGTTGAAGTATTTTTTCAACTTTTTCCGGAATTGTTTTTAACTCTTTAATTATTTCCATACCATCTTGTGGACTTGTAATTTTTCTTCTACCAATTAACAATGTAATTAGAGCAAGGACAATAACTTGCGAGGTAAATGCTTTTGTTGATGCTACGCCAATTTCCGGTCCAGCATGAAGATATACACCAGCATCCGTTTCTCTAGCTATCGAACTTCCAACAGCATTGACTAATCCAAGAGTTAAAGCTCCCCTTCTTTTTGTCTCTTTTAAAGCTGCTAAAGAATCAAGTGTTTCACCACTCTGTGAAATAAATATAACAGTATCATCAGGAGACAATATTGGATTACGATATCTAAATTCTGAAGCATATTCTACTTCTACCGGAATATTTGTATATCGCTCAAGCATATACTCACCAACCAATCCTGCATGCCAAGAAGTACCGCATGCTGTAATAATTATTCGTTTTGATAGAGCGATCCTATCTATATACCCACTTAATCCACCTAATTTAGATAAACCATCCTCTTCAAGTAATCTTCCTCTTAATGAGTTTCTTAAAGATTCGGGCTGCTCCATTATTTCTTTTAGCATAAAGTGTTCATATCCACCTTTACTAATTTCATCTAATGTTAACTGAACTTCTTGAATTTCCTTTTTTATTTTTTCATCATAAATAGTTTTGGCCTTAAAACCATCTTTGGTAATCACAGCCATTTCATTATCTTCCAAATAAACAACTTTACTTGTGTAAGCTATTAATGCATTTACATCTGAGGCAACAAAATTTTCGTTCTCTCCAATTCCAATTACTAGTGGAGATCCATTCTTTGCAACAATGATTTGTTCAGGATAATCTTTATGAAAAACTGCTATACCATATGTTCCTACAACTTCGTTTAATGCGAATCTTACTCCTTGGAAAAGATCTCCTTTTTCCTTGGTACTTTTGTCAATTAAATTTACCAGAACTTCAGTATCTGTATCAGTGAAAAATTCATAACCGTCCTCAATCAGTGTTTTTTTAATGACACTGTAGTTTTCAATAATTCCATTGTGAATAAGTAATAAAGTTCCCTCTTTATTTGAATGCGGATGAGCATTTATTTGATTTGGGATACCATGTGTTGCCCATCTTGTATGGCCAATACCAATATTAGATGAATATCCATTACCATTAAATGAAGTTTCTAGATCCGCAACTTTTCCCTTAACTTTTATATTTTTTGTTTCCCCATTACTTTCAATAAATCCGATTCCAGCAGAATCATAGCCTCTATATTCTAATCTCTTTAATCCATCAATTAACATGGGGATACAATTTTGGTTACCAATATATCCTACAATACCACACATATTTACACCTATTAAATTTTTACTTTAGATTAATCAAAAAAAATAAAATTAGTATAATACTAAGACTTAAAATATGCCATTCTAAGAACATCATGTTCAATACCGTTAATAAGAAGCTCTCTCTTCAGTAATCCTTCAATTTTAAAACCTATTTGTCTATTTAATGTAATATTTTTAATGTTCGTTTCTATCGTGTTAATATATATTTTTTTCAAATCTAAATATTCTGAACAATATTTTAGCCAAACTGCAGATGCTTCTTTAGCGTATCCCTTCCCTCGTTGACTAATATCTCCTAACATTTTTCTCATTTCGCCTTTACTATTTTCTTTATCAATATTTATTAAAGCCAATAAACCAATAGGCAAATCATTTTTGATGGTTATCGTAGCAAAAATATTTCTATCGTCAGAAATTATACTCTCAACATCTAAATTATGTTTTCTAGTTGTTGATAATAAAAATAATTTATTATTCTCTTCTTTTAACCATTTTGAGACAAATTCCTTGTCAATTTTCACATCGTAAGGTCGAATAGTTAAGTTCTTTGTTTTGATAGGTAAATCAGTTTCAATTAAATTTCCAATATTGTCATAGGTGTTATTCTCTTCAATTGCATTCTTGTTAGAAATAGTCATGTCTAACAACTCATTCATAAGTTTTATGTAATCATTAGACTTAAAACCCATTTGAATTGATTCGGCGTAAATACTTTGAACCAAGGTATTTAATTCTACTTCCGACGACAGTTCATTCTCAATATCTTTCATACAATAAAATCACCCATATATTAAAGTTTGCTAATTAGGTTATCTAATATAATAGTAATATTTCTGAAATCAACATTAAATTCATATGATCTTAATTTGATATTTGGTGAAACGGAATAAAGTTATTATTTTATCAATTGTCGCTTTTATTAAATCATTATTTATTAATAGATTAGAGGGAGAGCTTATGAACAGAAACTACAAACTTCTCGCAATACTATTATTTTTTCTAACTATTGGAAGCAATATTCTATTGGGACAAGGTGTAACAACTGCCTCAATAAATGGATTTGTTTTTAATCAGGATGGCAACGCATTACCTGGGGCAAATGTTATTGCTGTCCATGAACCTAGTGGGACAAAATATGGAGCTGCCACTAGAGAAAATGGTGTTTTTAATTTACCCAATCTAAAAATTGGTGGACCTTATACAATTACTGCTTCATTTATCGGGTTTAATACTTATAGCGAAGCAAATATCTTTTTAAATATTGGTCAAACTTTAAAATTTGATATTGAATTAGTTGATGAATCCGTTGAATTAGGGGAGCTAGTTGTTACTGGTGAAACAGATAATATCCTCAATAGCGCAAGAACTGGTGCTGAAACTTCAATTAACCCTGATGAAGTATTAGCATTACCTTCAATCAAAAGAAGTACTAGAGATTTGACAAGATTAGATCCAAGGAGCGATGGAAACTTTAGCTTTGGTGGGAAAAATTGGCTTTTTAATAATGTCTCCGTAGATGGTTCTTACTTTAATAATCCATTTGGTTTGGATGATCCCTCACCAGGTGGACAGACAAATGCTGAACCACTTCCGTATGATGCAATTGAGCAAGTTCAAGTTTCACTAGCTCCGTTTGATGTTAGAGAAGGTGGTTTTACTGGTGCTGGTATTAACACTGTTACTAAAAGTGGAACTAATGAATATAAAGGTTCATTATATACATTCTACAGAAATGAAAGTATGCAAGGTGATAAAGTTGGAGATATTAAATTAAATCTTCCGGACCTTTCTTATAATCAGTATGGATTCACTGTGAGTGGACCAATAATAAAAAACAAGTTATTCTTCTTTATTAATGGAGAAATTGAAAGAAGAACTGATCCGGGAACTAATTTTTCAGCAGATGCTGGAGGTGACTTAACTGCAACTGAATCTAGAGTGACAGTCTCTCAAATGGATGAAATTCGCCAAAGAATGATTAGCGAATATGGATACGATCCAGGCCTTTACCAAGGTTTTGATCATAAAACAGAAAATGAAAAAATTCTGATAAAATTGGATTGGAACATAAACGATAATAATAACTTAGTTTTCCGTTATAATTATTTAGATGCTCGTCAAGAAAAACCTCCACATCCATTTGCTATAAGCTATAACAATACTGGACGTGGCCCAAATCAAAATAGTCTTCCTTTCCAAAATTCCGGTTATGAAATGAACAATCAATTAAGTTCATTTGCTTTAGAATTGAATAGTAGATATCAAAACTTCTCAAATAAATTCTTTATCAGTTATAACAGGTTTAGAGATTTTAGAGAACCATTTAGTGATCCTTTCCCAACAATTGAGATTGGAGAAGGTGGTTTAACCTATACTACTATTGGGCACGAACCATTTTCAATAAATAATATTCTAGACCAGGATGTTCTTCAAATTACTAATAATTTCAGCTATTATCTTGGTAATCATGTTTTAACTGTAGGAGCTACTTACGAATACTTTGACTTCTTTAATTCATTCAACCTATTTCGCTTTGGGTTCATGGGCTTCAATACTTGGCCAGGACAAACAACATTTACATCAGTTCAGGCTTTTCTTGATGCTACCGATCCTACTAATCCTGATCAAGCTAATTTTGCGAGTTTCATTACTCCTGAGAGCATTCCATTTAAAGGCGAATTTATTGAAGTTGGCCAATTATCTTTTTATGCACAAGATGAATTTTTGATGTCTTCTGACTTCTCCCTCACTTACGGTCTTAGAGTTGATATCCCTACGTATTTGACAGATCCCGTTGATAATCCTTGGTCGAGAGGATTAAATTTACTTGATGAAAATGATAATCCCGAAAAAGTAGACCAAAGTAAATTACCAGATGCCACTCCTTTGTTCTCACCAAGGGTTGGATTTAATTGGGATGTGAAAGGCGATCGCTCACTTCAAATAAGAGGTGGAACTGGTATCTTTACTGGACGTATTCCATTTGTATGGGTAGGTAATAATATTTCAAATCCTGGAGCAAATCCAAATCTTTATCCTTCTGTCAATCCTTCAGTTTCAGATCCTAATGCAATTGTTCCACCAGATGAAATTTATGAGACACAGGATAATTCAGTTTTAATGCAGTCTGGTGATTTAAATGCAATGGACGACGATTTCAAATGGCCCCAAGTATGGACAACTAATTTGGCCGTAGATTTTACGTTACCTCAAGATATTATTGCTACAGTTGAAGCCATATATTCAAAAGATATTAATTCGATTTATGTTCGAAATGCCGATCTCGGATTACCAACTGGAACATTAGCAGATGGACGACCTGTTTATAACTCAGTCGCCGATCCTAATAATTTCCCATTTGGTGGAGGAGCTTATATTATTGATAATAGTGACAAAGGATACAACTTTAATATTACTACTCAATTGAGAAAAAAATTCGATTTTGGTCTCTCAACAAGTTTATCGTATAGTTTCTTGAATGCAAAAAATCTAATGTCTACCACTGAAATTGCTTCAGTTTTATTCCAAACTAATCCAATTCAAAAAGATCCAAATAATCCTGAATTAAGCTATTCTCAATTTGGACAAAGACACAGAATAATCGGTGGAGCAACATATAAACACGAGTGGAATGAAAATCTAGCAACAACTTTTGGTTTATTTATGGAAATTGCTGAAGGTAATACCTTTACAACTTCAGGTGGAAATAGATATTCCTTTATTTACGCGGGTGATGTTAATGGTGATCTATCGGGCGGAAATGATTTAATTTTTATCCCTGAAAATCCAAACGACATAAATTTAGCAGATCCATCTCAATGGGATGCATTAAACGCGTTTATTGAACAAGATGATTATCTAAGCGAGCACAGAGGTGAAATTGCTGAACGAAGCGGATTGGTTAATCCATGGTATATAAATCTTGACCTAAGAATATTGCAAGACTTTACAATTAAGGCATTTGGCAAAGATAATACTTTCCAGCTTAGTTTAGATATATTGAACTTTCCAAATTTAATAAGCTCAAGTTGGGGTGTAAGACAAGTTGCATCTGCTGCAGCTACTTCTCCTCTTTCAACTGTTTTAGACGAAAATGGACTAGTTCAATATAATTCTGAAAATCAACCTCTTGTTAGCTTTAACGGCGTTCAAGAAACATTTGTTGATGATCCCAGTTTATTCAGTAGATGGCAAATGCAAATTGGATTAAGATATATGTTTAATTAATGCTTTGTAATTGTTTTATAACGCTAAAAGCCCTCAATTGAGGGCTTTTTTATTATTTAACTTATATAATACTATAAGTCATCAACCAGAAAAGCTAAATAATTTTACTTATCTTTTTCAGCTAATTACGGTTAAGATTAACCGTTTAGTATTTTGCATTCTTAAGACTTCGTCAAAAATCAATCTACCCTTTCTAATAAGTTTTTTACTTCAAATTAATTGTGAAGGCACTTTAATCCATCATCACACTATAAGATGCATATCATGTGTAGTAAGTGTTTTTTCCTGCCTGAATAGACATATCTGGTTGAGCCATGTGGATTTCTTTTTCGAGTGTAAGCTGTAAGTATGAGTGAGAGGATTTATCCCGTTGATGATTCCAATTGGAAATTCGTATTTATAAACTGGAAAAATAATGGTTCATAAAATGAGACTAATAATTTGACATATTATTAAGGGATTGAGAAAGTTTAGATTACTTATAAACGTCTTTTCTGTTTTTTTGGAAAAACTAATCCAACAAACGTTCTTCTCATAATGGATTATCCAATTTTGGTGCTCACAAAACAATTTTATGTTCTGTGATTTTATTTTGCCTAACTGGAACCTCACTTAATTATTGAGTTTTGGTAGGCTCAATCGGAAGTAAATAGTTAATGATATAAAAAAAACAGCCTCTTGAAGAGGCTGTTTTTCATAACTAATACTAATTATTTTAATAGCACCATTTTCTTGGTCTCAACAAAATCACCGGCTTTAATTGTGAAGTAATAAATACCACTAGCGACTTTGGCATTCCAGGTAACATTATGGTATCCAGGGTTAGTTTCTGCATTATAAAGAGTTTCTACTAACTGACCAATGTTATTAAATACCTTTATACTTACATCACTCTTTTGTGGTAGAGCAAATGAAATTGTTGTAGATGGATTAAATGGATTTGGATAATTTTGGTTCAAAGCATATTTAACCGGCACTTGAACTTCATTTTCAACACCAACAAACTGTCCTTGAATAATTAGATCGTCTATTAACCATCCCCATCCAACTGTATTAGCATCTGAGAATAATCTAAAACGAATTAGTACAGTATCGCCGGCATTAAAGTTATCAAGTAGATTTATCGTATGTGATTTAAACATTGATTCATCACCACTTTGCACATTATCGTAAGCAGTTAACCACCTGCTGTCGCTACTGGCATCATAACCATCTGCTAGCGGCATCCATTCTCCTCCTTGTGATGCTTCAACAATAACATAATCCCAGAATTCAAGATCGCCAAATACCGTGCCCGCTTCCCCAGTTTCAACAATAGCTACATCTTTATAGGTCATTATTGCATCACTACCGGCAATAATAATTGGAGTTCTCAATAATGCGATAAATTCCGTGTCTTCTCCATAATCATGCGGTGATTGAAGTGCACTACTTGAGAAACCGGCAGTTTCTGATATCTCAAATCCATCAAGAACAAAACCACCATCATCAGAAGAGAATCCTGAGTAATATCCTTCTTCTGCTGCTAGTACTTCAAATACGAAAACATCAAAAGATGCGGATCTAAATAACTCACCATCTTTGTATGATTTTAAGTATATATTTTTAGTTCCTACTTCAGAAATTACTGTAGTAACAGTGATATCTTCAATTTCAGTATTAAAAATAGTTTTAATAGACTTTCCATCTAAAATTACATGAGTTGAATCATAAACTGATCTTAATGATGCAAAAATAGTAACACCGTCTGTTCCAACTCTTATATCTCCATTAATTACTGGCCCAAGCGTTACAACTGGAGGGGTATAACCAGATAGTTCAGCTAGAGTAGCAGACCAAATACCTCTTCCGTGTGTAGCCAAAACAACTTGATCATCAACTATCTTAATTTCCCAAATAGAGACAGAGGGAAGATTACTTTCTAACAAATGCCATGTTGCACCATTATCAAGTGACTCAACTAGACCAATATCAGTACCGGCCCAAATAATGTCAGTGTTATAAGGCATAACTGCAACAGTGAAAACGGCAACATCAGGGAAACCTGTTGTACTTTCATCACCAGTTCCAAAACCTGATATATCTTCCCAAGTTTGACCATAATCTGTTGTTCTTAAGATCTTCGGCGCATCTGAAAATGAAAATGTTAAGTATGCTGTTGCTTGATCAATTGGGTGGGTATCTAAACCTGATATTCTACCCATAGTAACATCATCAAAAACATTGGTTGCTGTAAAATTAAAACCACCGTCTGTGGAAACATTAGGTAAGATATTATTCATATACGCTCCTGCCCAAACAACTTGAGGATTAGCAATAGATATTGCAACTTGAGCAGAATAGACTCCACCGTTCAGATCAGATATTGGAGAAAAAGCCCATTTATCACCAAAATCATCAGATCTCCAAACACCCGCATTTGTAATTGTAAATAATAGATCTGGATCACTATTGTTTTTAGCAAGTTTTGATACAAATGGTGATTCAGCACTATTTCCCCACCCGTCAAATCCTCCATTTGCGGGATACCAATTTGCTCCACCATCAACAGTTTTCCAAAAACGATTGTATTGGGAACCTCCAATCAATTTATTTGGATCATCGTAATGCCATGAAGTTTCGTATCCATCACCGCCTATCCTAAAATTATATGCAGTCGAAGCGATTGCTTCAGCACCGGACTCTGATTGCCAAGTTCCATTATCCTGCATTCCACCAAAATATTCACTTGCCCCCGGTTTTTTATCAGCACCATAGAACTGAGATGTATTATAACCATTCTGATCTGTCTCAAACCAATTAACACCTCCATCATTTGAGAAAGCAACACCACCATCATTTCCATTTAATATTCTAAACTCACCTGTTGATTCATTCATTGGTACCATAACTAGTTCATGCTGGTCGACGTGAACATCTGCATTTTCACCAATGTATCTATCGTACCAATTTGTAAGTTGTGTAGAATTTCTGTTAACAACAGGAACAAATCCAGCAGTAATGCTCAGACTTGATTCAGGATGTGTAGTAGGATCCCATGTAGAACCTGAAGCAACTTTTGGCGAAACAACATAAATATTTTTATACTTTAATCCATCTGCAGTGGCAATATTTGGATCAGCATTAACTGCATCATAATCAACGGCGAGAACAAATATTTCATCACCTCTGGTAAAACTCCAATCATATCCATTATTTTTACGAATATCATTGTAAGCAATAGTCAATTGCTTATTGTTTGACACATCCCACACTTGGAATGGAACATCTATCATAGATACGTATTGAGTATAATTTGTGAACATATATGCTTTTTGAGTGATACTATTTCCAAACCTAATTTCAACATCTACATAATCATCATCTGCAACTAATTCTTCTTCAAAATATTCTACTCCTGTGCCAACTCCACCATCCAGATAAGAGAGATTATCATTTTTAAATGCCATAAAGGTACTAGTTCCAATTGTATCAACACTCGAAATACCTTTAACAGAATCAAAAACCATTTCTGCTTTAAAAACGGCTATACCACCATAATATACAACGTCTTCATTATATGGATGTACGGCAATCGCATTATCATACCAACCTTGTCCATTATGCCAGTTAATATTTTCTCCGCTCAAATCATTCA
>SWCC01010120.1_pt1 | contig 92519 bp, 86 predicted proteins | sample 4692971 | NCBI WGS metagenome assembly SWCC01 (sample SAMN10267277, study PRJNA491770) | bioreactor metagenome | isolation source: DHS bioreactor inoculated with subseafloor sediment | place: Japan: off Shimokita Peninsula | collected 2006-08
CTAATCCTGTTTGCTCCCCACGCTTTCGTGCCTCAGCGTCAGTTGTGACCCAGTAAGCCGCCTTCGCCACTGGTGTTCCTCCATATATTTACGCATTTTACCGCTACACATGGAATTCCACTTACCTCTATCACACTCAAGTCATCCAGTTTCCTTAGCATCACAAGGTTGAGCCTTGCACTTACACCAAAGACTTAAATGACCGCCTACGCACCCTTTACGCCCAATAATTCCGGATAACGCTTGCCCCCTATGTATTACCGCGGCTGCTGGCACATAGTTAGCCGGGGCTTATTCATCAAGTACCGTCACTCTCGTTTTTCCACGAGTCATTCTTCCTTGATAAAAGAACTTTACATACCGAAGTACTTCGTCATTCACGCGGCGTTGCTCGGTCAGAGTTTCCTCCATTGCCGAAAATTCCCTACTGCTGCCTCCCGTAGGAGTTTGGGCCGTTTCTCAGTCCCAATGTGGCCGTTCAACCTCTCAGTCCGGCTACGCATCATCGTCTTGGTGAGCTCTCACCTCACCAACTAACTAATGCGCCGCAGGCCCCTCCTTAAGCATACCTATTGCTAGGTCTTTTAAAATATTTAAGATGCCTCAAATATTCCTATCCAGTCTTAGCCATCGTTTCCAATGGTTATCCTCGTCTTAAGGGCAGGTTACCTACGTGTTACTCACCCGTTCGCCACTCACTAGTAAACTAGTGCGTTCGACTTGCATGTATTAGGCACGCCGCCAGCGTTCATCCTGAGCCAGGATCAAACTCTCCATAAATTATAGTTTGTTTGTTAATAGCTCTTATTTTTGTTACTCTTGATACACTCATCATCATTCAGTTTTCAAAGACCTTTTGCCTTACAGCACTCTTCACGTGCTTATACATTCTATCATTATAAAAGAACCTTGTCAATATCTAAGTTGTATTTTTTTCTTCGAGTCTTTCTAAGGTGATTATCATATGCTTATACAAGGTATAAATAGAATGGTGGAGGGGGGCAGATTCGAACTGCCGAACCGTTAGGAACAGATTTACAGTCTGCCGCGTTTAGCCACTTCGCTACCCCTCCATTTTTGGGCTTGCTTTAATATTCTAACTTATCATTTTGAAAAAATCAACACTTTTAATATATTTTTTTAATTTTTATGAAATAATATCATTTTAATTAGAATATAGCCCGTTTTTCTACTATTTAGTCTAAATTTTAAGTAACTTTTACGTTTGACTTTTTATCATTTTGATTTTTCTATCTAAATCTCTTTTGAATATCATGATTTCTCGATTGCATTTTACACACTGAATTTTGATTTCAGCACCAGTTCTTATAACTAACCAGTCATAGGACCCACAAACATGCTGTTTCTTTAAAGTTAATATATCATTTACTTTGTAATTCATTTCTTTAGCAACCTACTTATAATTTCAGCCAAATCATCCTCATGATGATATATTGTTATTTTCTTTTCATCTATTTTAACTTTATGATTTAGGTAAGAAGATAAATATTTTTCTTCTTTTATATATTTTGTCTTAGGCTTTCTTTTTATCTTATTTGTTTTGTCTTCAGTTTTTGTTAATTCTTCTACTTGTCTAACACTTAATTGTTTTCTAACAATCATGTTCGCTAACTTGTTAATCTGATCTCTATTTTCAAGTTTACTCAATGCTCTTGCATGGCCCATACTAATTTGGTTGGTCAATAATAGATTTTGGGTATCTTCTGGTAAATTTAACAAGCCTAGCATATTAGTCACATGGGATCTACTTTTGCCTATTTTTTGGGCAAGCTCAGTTTGAGTTAAACTTAGATGATTCATTACAACTTTATATGCTTCTGCTTCTTCAATCGGTGTAAGATTTTCTCTTTGAAGATTTTCAGCTAATGCAATTTCAGCTACTTTAGATTCTTCATATTGTCTAACAATAGATGGGATAGTTTTCAAACCAACTTGTTGAGCTGCTCGATATCTTCTTTCACCTGAGACAATAATGTATCCTTTAGCAATTTTCTTTATAATAATGGGTTGAAAAATACCGTGTTCTCTAATTGATTGTGCTAATTCATCAATCTTATCTTGATCAAATATCCTTCTAGGTTGGAAAGGATTAGCTTTTATCTCCGATAATGAAATCTCATCAATTACTTCACCTTCTAACACATCATCTACATGGTGCTCTTGTAATAAGTCTGCTAAAGTTCTTGGTTTCTTATCTTGATTCATTATTCTTTACAACCTCCTTGGCTAAAGATTTATATAATCTAGATGCAGGTGATTTAGGTGCAAAAGTTGTTACTGGCAATCCATAGGTTGGAGCAACTTGTGCTGCTACATTACTTGTAATGATAGTATCGAATACACCCTCTTTAAAGTAATCCTTGATTTCATGCACAATCTCCCATCCTGCTTTTGTTCTTTTATCTAACATTGTTAATAATACACCTTCAATTTCAAGTCTTTTGTTATTAACTTTTAATTGCTTCTGCACGACTCTTATTGTGTTTAATAATTGAGTCAAGCCATCTATTGCTAAATACTGACATTGAACAGGAATTAAAACCGAGTTTGATGCATAAAGTGCATTTAATGTTAACAACCCTAAAGAAGGCGGACAATCTATAATAATATAGTCATAAACTTGTGAAAGATTATGGATTTTTTTGTTTAATATGTATTCTCTATCATCGATTTCCAATTTTATCTCTAAATGTGCCAGTTCAATAGTAGCGGGTATAACATCAACATTTAAATCATCTAAATGAATTATACTATCTTCAACATTGACTTGATCTAGTAAAACATCCATGATAGTCGAATATAATAAACTTCTATTAATGCCTAAGCTAGTTGTTGTGCTTGCTTGTGGGTCTAGATCGATTAGTAGAACTTTTTTATTCAATTCTCCAAGTGCAGCTGACAAATTAACACTAGTCGTTGTTTTGCCAACACCACCTTTTTGATTGGACACTGCAATAATTTTTCCCATAAAATCTCCTTTTACAAGCTTTTCTTTTTAATGGCAGAAAAAGACCTTGGATAAGTATTGGGGGTTTTTTTATACTTTTCGATAACTATATGTACCCTATCTCCATAATGATGCGGTATTTCAAAAGCAACCACTTTTTCCAATTTCCCACCCAATAGACTTAGTGCATTTAAAGAATCGTTTAATTCTTCTTCATAATTTTTCGACTTATAAGCAACAAAATAACTATCAGTCTTACTCATTGGCAGCCCTAATTCTAAAATGAGTGGTAATTTGCCTAAAGCTCTTGCTGTCACTAAATCAAATTGATTATGATGGTTTTTAGCATAATTCTCTATACGATCATAAACCAAAAAAACATTATCTAAACTTAATTTTTCAATGAGTTGCTTTAAAAATGTAATTCTTTTACCTAACGAATCTATAATAGTAATGTGCAAATGGGGATAGATGATTTTCAGCGGAATACTTGGAAACCCTGCTCCCGCACCCATATCACATAAAGTTTTTATTTTGTTAAAGTCTACACTTTTAACAATCGTTAAAGAATCATAAAAATGTTTAAAATAAACTTCATTCTCCTCGGTTATTCTCGTAAGGTTTGTTATTTTATTGTATTCAAGTAGAAATTTATAATATACATCAAACTGATCAAGTTGTAATTGTGATAACTCAACTTGTAAGTTGTTCTTAACATCATCTTTGAACATCTGTTTTATGGCTCTCCGATTCTAAATATATAAGGATAAGTGAAATATCTGCTGGGTTTACACCTGAAATTCTTGAAGCTTGGCCTAAAGTTTTAGGTCTTATTTTCTCGAGTTTTTCTCTGCTTTCTGAAGATATATTTTTGATATTTTGATATTTAATATCATCAGGAATTTTTTTGTGTTCTAATCTTTGCATTTTCTCTGCTTCTTTAATCGCTTTTTGTATGTATCCTTCATATTTTATTTTTATTTCAAGTTGTTCATAAATTTCTTCTTCAAATTCATGATCTAAAAAATATTTAATATCCTCTTTATTTATTTCTGGTCTTTTCAATAAATCAGTTAGCATGATAGCTTCATATAATTTCGCTGAATTTTTTTGATTTAAATAACTGTTATTATCTCTTGTTGGCATAACTTTATATGTCGATGCTTTATCATATAACTCTATCAATTTCTTTTCTTTATCAAGAAATTTTTTATATGTGATTTCATCTACTAGACCAATTTGATATCCATAGTTTCTTAATCTAAAATCAGCATTGTCATGTCTTAATAAAAGGCGATGTTCTGCTCTAGATGTAAGTAATCGATATGGATCTAGTACACCTTTAGTAACCAAGTCATCTATTAATACACCAATGTATGCTTCATGTCGTTGTAAGATAAGAGGTTCTTTTTGGTCCAATTTAAGTGCGGCGTTTATCCCAGCCATTAAACCTTGGCCTGCTGCTTCTTCGTAGCCACTAGTCCCATTAATTTGACCAGCACAAAATAAGTTCGAAACCTTTTTGGTTTCTAGTGTTGGATAAAGTTGAATGGGATTAATAGCATCATACTCTATAGCATAAGCATATCTCACAATTTCTGCATTTTCAAGTCCAGGAATTGTTCTAATCATTTCTTCCTGAACATATTTGGGTAAACTTGTGGAAAAACCCTGGATATACATTTCATCAATTTCTAGACTCTCAGGTTCAATAAAAATTTGATGTCTATCTTTATCGTTAAATCTAACAACCTTATCTTCAATTGATGGACAATATCTTGGACCTACACCTTCAACAACTCCACTATACATTGCGGATTCATCTAAATGCTGGTTTATAATTTCATGTGTTTCTTTTGAAGTATGTGTTAAATAACAAAACTCTTGTGGATTATCTTCATAATATTTATTATCAAAACTAAAAGTATATGACTTTCCATCGCCAGGTTGGACTGTAGTTTTTAAGTAATTGATACTATCTCTTTTAACCCTTGGTGGTGTACCTGTTTTAAGTCTGATCACTTCAAACCCTAAATCTTTTAGTTGTTTACTAATACCAAAAGTTGTTGGTTCATTTTGTGGTCCTGATAATGTTTTGTCTTTACCAATAAGTATATTACTATTTAGGTATGTACCAGTAGTAATAATGACCATTTTTGACTCAATTATTGTCCCGTCTTCCAGAATAACTCCTGAAGCTTTGTTATTTTCAATGAACAGCTTATCCACTAATGCTTCTTTAAGTTCCAAATGTTCTGTTTCTTTCAAAACTTTTAAAATGATTTTTGGATATTTTAATTTATCGATTTGTGCTCTTAAGGCTCTCACTGCAGGGCCTTTTGATGCATTCAACATTTTCATTTGAATTTGCCCTTGATCTGCGCTCTTCGCCATTTGTCCGCCCAAAGCGTCTATCTCTCTAACGACGATGCCCTTAGCTGGTCCACCAATTGATGGATTACATGGCAAAGAAGCAACCTTACTCAGGTTGCCTGTTACTAACATAGTCTTTTTTTTCATTCTAGCAGTAGCAAGCGCAGCTTCTATACCTGCATGTCCACCACCAACGACGATAACATCATATATCATGTAATCACTTCTTCTTTGCTATAATTTTAAGAACGCCTCAACAATTTTATCGACTGTAAAATTAAAATGGTTTAAAACTTCTTCCATAGGACCGCTGGCCCCAAAAGTATCTATACCATATACATCTTTAGTGTATTTATACCACGACATAGTGCTTCCCATTTCAATTGCAAGTGTCTTTTTGCGTTTTGGCAATACTTCTTTTTGATATTTCTTTGTTTGTTTTTCGAACATATAATGTGATGGCATACTCACTACCCTAACATCAACATCTTTGTTTTTTAAAATTTCTTTAGCACGCATAGCTAATTCAACCTCAGATCCTGATGCCAGTAATATACCATCCAATTGATTAGTCTCTTTTGAAACAATATATGCTCCTTTAGATACACCTAGAACACTTGTTTCTTGATAATTCTTTACATTTTGTCTAGTTAATATGATTACTGTAGGCGTGTGTTTAGATTCCATTGCAATTTTCCATGCTGCAATAGTTTCATGAGCATCTGCAGGTCTAATAACATTTAAGTTGGGAACACTTCTAAGTCCAGTTAATTGCTCGATAGGCTGATGCGTTGGTCCATCTTCACCAACAGCTATTGAATCATGTGAGAAAACAAAAATTGATGGAATATTCATAATCGCAGCAAGTCTAATTGCAGGTTTCATATAATCGCTAAATACAAAGAATGCACCTCCAAAAACTTTCAATCCACCATGAAGAGTCATCCCATTAACGATTGCACCCATCGCGTGTTCTCTAACACCAAAATTTATATTTCTTCCTAATCTATGATCTTTAGCATAATGCCCATCTGCACCTTTTGCTTTTGTTGAAGACGTTAAGTCAGCAGATCCGCCAATAATGTTTAAATATTTTTCTGATAATCTTTGAATAATTTTACCGCTCACACCTCTAGTAGCTTCATCGTTTGCTTTAGCAAGGTCTTCAAAATCATTTTCATTGATAAAAATATCATCATTTAAAAATTGATTCAACAATTTTGCATCATCAGCATATTCTACTTGATAAGCCTCTAGTAGTTTTTTCCAATTTTTATGTGCTCTTTGACCTCTTAACATTACCTTTCTTCTAAATAACTGATATACATCTTCTGGTACTTCAAATGGTTTATATGGCCAATTTAAGACCTCGCGTAGTTTTTCAGCCTCGTCTTTACCAATTGGTGAACCGTGAACTTTAGATGTACCTTGTAACGATGTACCATATCCAATTGTTGTTTTGACTTCTATGATTGATGGTTTATTTCCTTCTTTTTTAGCTTTATTGATTGCTTTATTAATTGATAGTAGATCATTTCCATCTTCAACTAGAATATGTTGCCATCCCATAGCTTCGAATTTTTTCTTTGTATTCTCACTGTATGCTAAGGATACTTCACCATCTAACTGAATATCATTCGAATCAAATAGCACAATAAGCTTTCCTAATCCTAAATGCCCTGCTAAACTCACTGATTCTAGAGCTACACCTTCTTGTAAATCACCATCACCACAAATAACATATGTGTAATGATCAATCAAGTTATAATTAGGTTTGTTAAATCTAGCTGCTAAGTGTGTTTCAGCAATCGCCATACCTACTGCATTTGATATACCTTGACCTAATGGTCCTGATGTTGTTTCAACACCCTCTGTGTGTCCGTATTCTGGATGTCCAGGAGTATTTCCAATTTGTCTAAAATTTTTTATATCATCCATCGAGATTTTATACCCAGATAAATGATTGATAGCATATAACAACATGGATCCGTGTCCAGCACTTAAAATGAATCGGTCTCTGTTAATCCAATTAGGTTTCTTAACATCAATATTCATATGTGTGGTAAAAAGCTTATACGCCATAGGGGCAGCTCCTAAAACAATTCCCGGATGCCCAGAATTTGCCTTATTGATTGCATCTACACCTAAAAAACGGATAGTGTTAATTGCTTTTTGATCCATTATTTGTCACTCTCCTCTTTTTCTTCTTCAACAGGTTTTGCTTCAACTTCTTGATCTGCCACTTCGCTTGTTTCTTCTACCTCTTCAAAACTAAAATATTTTTGATAATGCTCTTCTTGAGCTTTTACTAACTCATCGAAATTTGCCTGTCCTATATGTTTTCTAATTAAGTCTTGTGTCTTTTGGTTTTCAGCTCTAACTTTACTATTAACTACTTTGCTTTGCACCATATTGCTAATAAAAACAATAATGATTAAGCCTAATAAAATCTGTAATGTGTATGCTTCAAAAAATACAAATGTCAATATTGCACCAATTGCATACAATAATAAAGTTGGAATTATAAATAGCATATTAATTTTTTTGCTTATTATAGATACATTATCTAAAAAACTCAACCATATAACATTGACATCATATTCATAAAATGGTTTTAATGCCTCATAGTAGGTACTTTCAATAAGTACTTTATAATCTTTTCCATCTGATGTCCATACTGCAAATCTACCTCGTGATGCAAATTGAGTTAGAAATGGCGTGTCATCCATATAATGAAATTCAACAGTTTTTCCATTGATTTCATGTTTTTCAAACGGTTCGTTAGTCAGTTGTTTATACACTTTTGAATTTAATTTCATATTTCATTCCTCCATTGGTTTTATTATAACATTACATATTATTTTTATTCATAATTATGTTAAATCATCTAAAAATCCCCATCAAGCATCATCACCCACATAGTAAACATGCTTATGGCTGCTTCGATCAAGACCTGACCAGGTTCACAAGTTACTATTGAATGATGATGCTTGATAGGGACTTCATTTATTATCTTTCTCTTAATTTTTGAAAAAATGACTTTAATATTTTTTCGCTTTCTTTATGCATGATAAGTCCTTCGGTTTCAACTTTATGATTGAAAGGTAAATCAAATAAATGACATATGCTTGTTGCTACTCCAGACTTTTTGTCAGCAACTCCATAATATACTTTTTTTATTCTTGATTGAATCATTGCTCCTGCACACATTGGACACGGTTCCATTGTAACATAAATTTCGCAATCTTCCAATCTCCAAGACTTCATTTTTTTTTGAGCTTTCATCATCGCTAAAAACTCCGCATGCCCGTGAAATATTTGCTTGTTTTCACGCATGTTATGAGCTCTTGCTATAATTTTATCTTGATAAACAACAACTGCACCAACTGGCACTTCTTCTTTATCTGCAGCTTTTTGTGCTTCCTTTAAAGCCGCTTTCATAAATTTATACTTTTTTTGGTTTTCCTGGGACTTCATGGTAATGTCTAGATCTTGGCTCATAAGATTCATTTGCTCCTACTAAAATGGTCGGATCAGAATAATTAGCTGGTTTACCATCGATGATGCGTTGAGTTCTTGTTGCAGGCAACCCACTTTTAACACAAATCGCAGTTAATTTTGTTACAAACTCTGCTCTTGCCAACAAGGCAGGCATAGGGCCAAAAGGCTCTCCTCTAAAATCGCGGTCTAGTCCACCGACTATAACCCTAATACCACGATCAGCTAAGTCTTCTGCGATCTCTACAATATCATGATCAAAAAATTGCACTTCATCAATAACTACCGCATCTGTATCCTCTTTAATATAGGAAAGAACTTCTTTACTTTGATCGATGATTATTGACGGTTTTTTGCTCATGTTGTGTGATACAATTTCTTCTTTTTCATATCTTGTATCAATCTTAGGTTTAAAAACTAAAACATTTTGCTTTGCATATTCTAATCTTTTAATACGTCTTATGAGTTCCTCAGTTTTTCCCGCAAACATTGGACCGCATACAACTTCAATAAACCCATTTTTATATGTATGATACATGTTTTTATCCCCTTTTTTATATCGTTTTAATAAAAAACGTGATTTAACATCACGTTATTCATTGTCTTGTTTTTTACTATTGATACCATAGCGTTTATTGAATTTTTCAACACGACCCGCTGCTTGCACGAATGTTTGTTGTCCTGTGTAGAATGGGTGGCAATTTGAGCATGTGTCAATTCTAAAGTCTTTTGCTGTTGTCCCTACTTCATGTTCGAATCCGCAAGTTGAGCATTTAACTTTAATAACGTTATAGTTTGGATGAATACCTTGTTTCATAATTAATCTCCTTCCGCCATGGCTTATGCCATAGTAAGTTTTTGCTAATTCATTATATCATTACTATTTTATTTTATCAAGTCATATTTTTCATTTTTTTAATTCTCAAATTTATTGTGCCAAGTGTCCCATACAGATATAAATCTTTTACCGATAAGACCTGTGATAACACCAGCAGGAATACTGAGTAATAACATCAGCGGCATCCAATAAATAATGGCTGTACTACCAATGACAAAAATCCCAGCACCTATTTGTCCAAACACATGGAAAATAGATCCAACAACACTTACTCCTAGGATACCAAAAAAATTCGTTTTTTTGAGTACTCCCATAGCAATAATAGATGCAGCAGCTCCACTCAAACTCATATAAAAAGTAGGTCCTAGTAATCTTCCACTTAAGAGTCCTACCAAGACAACCCTTAATAATGTCAGTGCAGTGCTATCTTTAAAGGTGTATACATAAAGAATGATCAGTGTAATCACGTTTGCAAATCCTAGTTTAGCACCTGGTACCGGTGTTAATGCTAATGCTGATTCTATTAAGTTTAAAACGATTGCGATTGCCAAAAAATTTGCTAGCAATATCATCTTTCTTGTTTGTTTCATATCTATACTGTGAAATCAGCATCATCATTTGTTTCAAACTCGACTCTAACTCTGTTTGGTAAGCAGATTAAAGGTTTACCTGTAGATATGCCTTCTCTACTACAAATATGATTCGGACTTTCTTCCTCTATAATTTGAACGGTTTTTAGACCAAAGTCATATTCTATAACAACTATTTGTCTAATTCCGTTGATTTCGTAATCTCCGAGCAATGTAACAGTTCTTTGACCTTCATCAATGATTGGAAAAGTGCCATATGAATCCGGCACTTGTTGATCATTGTATTTTACAACTTCATTTTTTACAAAATCTATTGTCACAATTGGATCATCAGAAGTACCATAATAAATATGTGCATAATTTGCCTCTCCTGAAGTCTGGAAAACTTGAAAATACAGGAAAAGGCCGCCTACAATAAGTAGAAGGATAGCAATTAATAAAATATCTCTTTTATTAGTACTATTTCTTGTTCCTGTCATTTGAATCAGTGCTCCTCAAATTCAGTATCATATAAGAAGGTATCAACTGTTAAATCTTGATTAAATCTTATCACTTCAATATTCAATGATTCTTGATAATCTGCCAACCAGTTTTCCATAACCTCTGGCGACATTGAGAACAATGCAGTAGATAAAGCGTCTAGTAGCCCTGCATCTTCACCCAATATAGTTACAGTATGATAATATTGTACAGGCATTTTTTCAAAAGGTGAAACAATATGATGGTATCTATAACCTTGATATAAAACATATTGTTCGTAATTACCACTTGTTGTCACACTCATATTTTTAACTTTAACAGTTCCATAAGTATCTTTATCCAATATTTCTGTTTGATATGGATTTGCTAGTGCAACATAGAAAACAAAATCTTCATCAGCTCTATTTTGATTTTCACCTAAAATAATGGAACTAGTTCCTGATGATATTGAAAAGTTTCTAATCTGTAATGATTCTATATATTCATATACTTTTTGTGTTGCATAGCCTTTTGAAATTGCTCCTAAATCAACTTTGATATCATCACCGGATAAAGTAACAAAATATTTCCCTTGTTCTTCTTCTAACACGATTGCATTTTCACTAAAATCTAAAGCGTTTATATTTTCAATGGCTTGATCATATAAAGATTTAGAAATCTCTTTTTTATATGCATCATCTTTGTCTATGGTAATCGTCTGATCACCAACACTAAGTGTAACACTTAATACAATTGATTCATCTTCTTCATCAGTTTCAATTGATTCAATTACACCTGTTTGATTTACTAAAATTTTATTATCTTCTTTTTTGTCGCCATCATAGTAATGATAAACATAAATATTGTCGCCTATTTTAAAGCCATCAACCTGATTATCCATAACATCTTTCCATACGTCAACAGCTTTACCAATAGTTATATCAAAATAGCCATTAGTCATATCTTTAATTTCTTCTGCATAAACCAATAAGTCATATAATGCTTGATCTATTTCTAGGCGTTGACCAATATTTTGGTTCATTGAAAACACATTTTCTAGATATTCTGAATCATCATCTAGAGGTTCATATGAAGTTGATAAATCATGATACATGCTAAAAATAGCATCGATATCATCATGATATTGATTCGCATCAGATTCACTTGAAGCCATCATTTGAACTCTTATATATGTATCCATATAATCATAAAAATTAAATGTATACATTTTTTTAGATTGACATCCTGATAGCATGAAAATGCTAATTAATATTAGCCCCACACTTATTATTTTTTTCATGTAAATCACCCGTTTCTTTGTCCTTTAATATTATAACACATCAGTTAAAGAAAAGGACATATAATATGTCCTAAATCTTTACCCCAATAGTAGATCCATCTGAATTTGGATGATCTTTAATATACTCTAAAATAGGATTGAAGTGCTTATCAGCTTTTCCCGGTTTACATCTTGCCAAATTTTTAACTTCGCCATTAACAATGCCTTCCGCAAATGCATGACATCCTGGCGTACCACATGCACCACAATTGTAATTAGGTAACAATTTTTCTATCTCATTAATTCTAGGGTCTTCCACCACTGTTAAATATTTATTTGCAAGTGATAATGTTACACCCATAAGCGCACCAAGTACGCCTAAAACCATGAATGGATATAATGCTTCTATCATAGTTTGACCTCCTTCATGAATTCAAGTGCATCACTAAATCCACAACTTCCACCGTCTCTTGAAGCACACGATTCGCAAGATTGCGCCTCTAAATATGCTTCTCTACACTCTTCAGGTATTTCAACTTTATTGTTTAACCACATTGTGCCAACGTAGATACCAATAATTCCAATTAAAATACCCATTAAAATTAATAATTGAGTAATAGGCATTAGATAATACCTGAAAGGCCCATAAAAGCTAACGCCATAAGCCCTGCAGTAACCAATGCGATTGGCATACCTTTTAGTGCTTTAGGCACATTTGCACTATCTAATCTTAAACGGATTGCAGTAAATGTGATAATAATAAATGCAAATCCTAACCCAGATCCTAATGCATACATAAGTGCTTCAGGATAAGTTGTATTTTGAATATCAGACACGTTATTTAAAGCTACACCTAATACAGCACAGTTAGTTGCAATCAAAGGTAGGTAAACACCTAGAGCTTTATATAAACTCTTACTTACACGTTTGATGACAAGCTCTGTTAATTGCACAAGTGATGCAATTACTAAAATAAATGCAATCGTATCAATATAAGTGATATTAAGCTCAACTAAAACATATTTGTAAATTGGATATGTGATCAACGCTGCTAAAAATATAACTACAATAACCGCTAATCCCATACCTACAACAGACTTCATCTTTGTAGAAACCCCAAAGAAAGAACATAAACCTAAGAATTGCATGAGTACAATGTTATTGATTAACATTGATGATATTAATATTGCTAATAATTCCATTATTTCTTAGCTCCCTTCTTTGATTGTCTAAATGCTGTAATGATTGCAAGTAAGAATCCAATCACTAAGAATGCTCCTGGAGGTTGAACCAATACTGAATAAGCATATGATTCTAATCCTAAACCACTAAACAATGTATATTCAAACCCTAAAGGTAATACTTGTCCAAGTTGAATAGTTCCTGTTCCAAATAGCTCTCTTACAAAACCGATCAGCGATAAAGAGATTGCAAATCCTAAAGCAACACCTAATCCATCTAGCATCGATGGGATCACTTTATTTTTAGATGCAAATGCTTCTGCTCTACCAAAAACAACACAGTTAACTGTAATCAATGCAATAAACACACCAAGTTCAGCTGCAAGTGCAGGAGCAAACGCGTCAACAACCATCTTTAATACTGTAACTTCTGTCGCAATAATAATAACATAAGATGGAATTCTAACTGTATTAGGAACAAATTTTCTTATAGATGACACAGTTGTATTGGTTAAGGTTAAGATAATCATAACCAAAATACCCATACCAAATGCACCTTCAAATGTTGAAGTGACCGCTAGTGCAGGACACATCCCTAACACCATAACAAAGATACCATTTTCTTTCCAAATACCTTTTGTAAAAATATCTGTTAATGATGCTTCTTTTTCTTTAGCCTTCTTCGGAGGTATCTTCTTTACTGGAACTTTTTTTGCTTCTGTCACTTTAATTCACCTCGCTTACGAATGCTTCTAAGAGTTCGTCAATTAACGCTCTTGTATTTGAAGCACCACTTGTTACATCAGTTGAATTTCCAGCATCAACTTCTGCTTGAATTTCACTAATTAATAAACCAATATAATTTTCTAAGTATTCTTCATTTTTAGACTTGAATGATCCACCTGAATGATTATATGTTTCCTCTGGTAGAACAAATCCTAAAATTGTATCATCAGAACCAAACACAATCTCAATGACAATGCTAGCATCGTCACCACCTTGATATTCACCACTACCAGTTAGACTATAAACATAACCAATTTGATTTGTTCCATCAGTAACAATTCTCTTATCTGTTACATGTTCAGTAACAACAAATGTTGCATCATCTTCAAATTGATAATTCTCAATCCCAAATAATTCTTCATAAGGATTAACTTCTTCTAACTCTGGATATTCAAGAATTAAAGCTTTCATAACGATTTCTTTAATTTGATCAGTTGAAACATTTGCAGGATTTTCTGTAGCCCCTGCAACGATATCTGCATCAAAACTTGGGATACCTTGTATCGATAAAATATCTACACCATTATAATAATCTTGAATATATTTTTGAATACCAACAATTGCCCATTGTGACTGATAAACACCTATGTACTCAACATAAACTTTATCATCTTCACTAAAACCTATAAGTAATTCAATGAGTCCATAATCAAGACCAGATCCAGATAATGTAAAACTATTCTTGATGACTGCATGATAGACAGTACCAACTTTTTCATCGTTTTTGTCAACAGCGTTCCATTTCATATCAACCATCGAAAAATTTGATGAGTTCTCTGACATTTGTGGTAATGTAGCTAACTTAGTACCATCAACAAGTTCAACTTTTTGGTTAAACAATTGGTCCTCAACATCGATCATTACATTACTTTGATATATCAAAATAAATACAAGACCAATCAGTGCCATAATTGAGAAATTAATAAGTAATAATAAATTTTCTCTTTTCATATTATGCCACCTCACTTAAGAATGCTTCTAAAAGTTCTACAATTAATGCGTTAGTATTTGAAGCTCCAGCAGTGATATCTGAATCAGCACCATCAATTGTTGCTTGAATATCTGCTTTTTCTAAACCAATAAATAATTCTAAGTATGCAATATTTTTATTTTTAAATCCTCCGCCTGTGTGATTGTAACTATCTGCTGGAAGATCGATTTTAACAATTTTATCATCTGCATCAAAATAGATGTTCATCACAATACTATCAGATTCACCATCTTGATAATCGCCACTGCCGGTTAAACTATACACATAACCAACAACATTTGATCCTTGGAGTACATTTGATTTAGATGTTACATAGTCAGTTGAAACAAAACTATTATCAACTTCTAATGTATAACCTTCGCCATATGCCTCATCAAGTGGATCAACAATCACTTCACCACCAGTTAAAGCATGAGCGGTTGCAACATCTGCAAGTAGCCCTTGCACTGTTGATAAACTACCTGTTGCACCTGAAATAAAATCGCCACTAGGCTCAAGAGCAGTGATGTTAGAGCCAACATATAAAGATAGATTTGTTCTCGTTCCAGGAACGTTCAATGTTTGTTCAATAGTAACAAATTGAGCACCGATAATTTTACCATCTAAACCTACACTCACAACTATCGTCATTTTTCCGTAGCTATTTGTTCCATAAACTTCATAAATATGGCCTAAGACATCATTACCTACATTATATCCTTTAGCAATACTTTGTATGCTTGTTGGATAATCCTCGGTAACTTCAATCTCATCAAAAGTATCAATACCTGGTAATACTTCTTCATATGCTTCAACTTTTGCTTTTAATAAATTGTCTGCAATGACTGGAGCCGTTACTGCATTTACACCACCAATGACAATACCACATGCAATAGAGATGACCATTAGTACAAACGTGTAATGAAGCATTGGTTTCTTTTCAAATAATTTTTTCATTATACAGCACCTCCTACACCAAAGTATACAATGAGGGCTAATGCGACAAATGCGACACCATAACCAATAAAGAAACTCGGTTTAAACTTATTGGTTGCCCATTGTGGGTAATCAATGAGTGGCACAAACATATTTGAGAATAGTAATGCAAAGGCAACTCCCTCTGGATAAGCACCGAACAATCTAATAATTACAACAAGTGAAGCAACTAATAAACCATAAATCCATCTACCTGGTCTTGTAACTGGAGATGTTACTGGATCGGTAATCATGAATACAGCTCCAAATAGAATACCACCTGAGAATAAGTGGAATAACATATAATCCATTGCTTGATCAGGATATAGTTTTAGTCCTGCAATAAGCATCAGCACTACAAATGTAACTAAAGATGAAACAATGACTCTATAGTCAGCAGATCTTCTAATTAATAAATAAACCATACCAATTAAAATAGCTAACGCACTAATTTCACCCATAGATCCTGGGATATTTCCCAAAAACATATCTAATAGCGGATAACTGTTCAGTGTATATGGAAATCCAGCGCCAGTTCTAATTGCGGTTAAAGCTGTACCACCAGCAATCATATCCACACCGACATATTTGCCAGTAAACATATCAGCTAAAGCAAGACCGATAAAAATACGTCCAGCAGCAGCAATATTGAAGATGTTTGAACCCATACCACCAAATAGCATTTTAGCAACAATAATACCGAATGCAGCACCCATAACTACCGCATAAATTGGTAACTTAGATGGAATGATCATTGCAAATATAATTGCACTTACAGCAGGAGCTGTTATGTTATTGATTGTATATTTTTCGTATCTTGATTTTAATCTTTCTATCCACTTATCTGCTTTTTTTGGTTTTTGCATCATACCAAAAGCAACAGCTTCTAAACCTATCATCACAACTAATGATACTAAAATTCTAACTACCGCATCCCAGCCAAATCGATAAATCGAAAAGATTACTACTGGCATTAGGGCAATCAAAACATCAGTCATCATACGTTTTGTACTTATGTCTTTACGAATATAAGGACTTGTTTGTTTTATTGCTTGCATCATCTCATCCTCCTATTTACTAGCAAAGCTTTTTGCTTTGCGCATATGATCAGTTAAATGTATCTTAGAAGGACATACAAAGGAACAAAGCCCACATTCAATACATTTATTAACTTCTAACTTCTTGAGCATATCTTTATCTCTAACCTTATATGCATTCATGATTTGAACTGGTTGAATTTCAACCGGACAAGAATAAACACACGATGCACAATGAACACATGGTTCTTCAATAAGTTTTTCTTCATTTTGAACAATAAGTGATGTTGTTGTGTGTGTCATTACAATATCATCTGCTGTAACATTAACACCCATCATTGGTCCACCTAAAATTAGAACTTTAGGTGTTTCAACATCTTTATAACCACCTGCTGATGCAATAAGTTCAGTCATGAGTGTACCAATTCTTGCTCTAAAGTTTTTGTTATGAATACCATTGCCACTTAAAGAGATGTATCTCTCAAGAACAGGTAAACGATGTCTAACAGCAGCATGAATGCTTGCTAAAGTTGAGACATTGAAGTTAAGTACCCCGTATTTAGAAAGAAGTTCTCCTTGTGGAATTTTTATACCTAAAGCATTTTTAATTGTCATTATTTCCCAACCTTGAGGATAGAAATTTCCGACAACTTGTACTTTAATGTCATACTGAGAAAACTCATGTAAACAGAACTCTAAACGCTCGCGAATTTCTTTATATTTTTTCTTGACTGCAATGACGCCTTTTTTAGCACCTGATGCTTTCATCGCAAAAATCAAACCTTCAATAACAGCTTTTGGATCTGTCATCATAAGTCCATAATCGCTTATTAGATTAGGTTCACATTCAACACCATTTGCTAGAACAACATCAATTTGATCTTTAGTGCCTAACTTGATGTATGATGGAAAAGCACTTCCTCCTAACCCAACTAACCCTGCCTCTTTAACAATCTCTACAAAATCCTCTTTTGTAAGTTGATCAATTTCAGCATCAGTACGATCTTTAATAGATTCATGGAGTTCATACTTAAAGTCGTTTTTAACGATTAAGCAGTCCACCATTTTGCCACTTTGATCGATATGTTTTTCGTTACCTAAAACTTCACCACTCACTGTTGCGTGCATGGGTTGTTCAAAAAACGCACCTTTTCTAGTTCCAATCACTTCTCCGATTTTAACAAACTGTCCACCGCGAACACATGTTTCACCTTCTGGACATCTCGCACTAGTCACAGGATAATATAAATATTTTGCTTCAGTATAATGTTCTATAGGAAGCTTTTTTAATTCTTTTTTACCATCAGGAATACATCTTGTCTTTGCTATCATTCCTTATTCTCCCTTCGTATATAATGGATATTTTTTTGTAAGTTTCAATACATCTTCATGTGCTTCACTTAATATTTTTTCATCATCATAATTGCTCAAAACATTGTCAATGATTTTCGCGATAATGTTCATATCTTCTTCTTTAAATCCTCTTGTCGTTACAGCTGGTGTACCAAGCCTAATTCCACTTGCATAATGTGGTTTTTCTGTATCAAATGGTAATCCATTCTTGTTACATGTGATTCCAATTTCATGAAGAACTGTTTCAGCTTTTAACCCTGTAACTCCATAATGAGATTTTACATCTACAAGGAGTAGGTGATTATCAGTTCCACCACTGACAACACGACATCCCAAATCAGTCAATGCTTTAGATAATGCTTTAGCATTTTTAACAACTTGTTTTTGATATTCTGTAAAACTTTCATCAAGTGCTTCTAAAAATGCAACACCTTTAGCTGCAATCACATGCATCAGTGGTCCACCCTGCATGCCCGGAAACACTGATTTATCGATTTTTTTAGCGACATCCTCATCATTTGTAAGAATAATACCACCACGTGGTCCTCTTAATGTTTTATGTGTTGTTGAAGTAACAACATGTGCATAAGGCATTGGTGATGGATGGATACCTGCTGCGACCAATCCAGCGATATGTGCCATATCAACATGTAGGTAGGCACCTACTTCATCAGCGATATCTCTAAACTTGCTAAAATCAATGATTCTAGAATATGAGCTAGCTCCTGCTATAATCAGTTTAGGTTTAACTTCTAAAGCAATACGTCTAACTTTATCATAATCTATCATTTCACTATCTTTATCAACACCGTAGAAATGACTCTTATAAAGCTTCCCAGAAAAATTTAAATGGAATCCATGAGTCAAATGCCCGCCTTCAGATAAAGACATACCTAAAATGACATCGCCTGGTTCCAACAGTGCTTGGTAAACTGCCATATTTGCTTGTGATCCAGAATGCGGTTGCACATTAACAAATTTAGCATCAAATAATCTTTTTAATCTTCTTTTTGTTTCAATTTCGATTTCATCAACAAATTCACAACCACCATAATATCTCTTTTTTGGATATCCTTCAGCATATTTATTTGTCAAAATCGACCCTTGCGCTTCTAATACTGCATCAGAAACAAAGTTTTCAGATGCGATTAACTCAATATTTTTTTCTTGTCTATTTTTCTCCTTTTCTATCACTTGATAGATTAAAGGATCAATGGTATTGAGGTTCATATTTTCCTCCTAGCGTAGTCTTCGACTTATTATAACATAATAAGAATTAAAAAAAAAGACAGTCTAAAGCATTTTCAGCTGACTATCTTTTGCGTTTATTAGGCCTATTTTATATCTTTTATAAGTATTACTTACCTTGTTTAACATTATAATAAACATCTTGTACATCATCGAGTTCATTTAGCATATCCATCAGTCTGTTAAACTGTTGTTCTTCATCTTCATTTGAAAGCTCTGTTTCCATTAAAGGAAGCCACATAATTTCTTCTGTGATAAAGTCTATATCAGGATTATGCTCTTGAAAAGCTGTTCTAATTTGATTAAAGTCTTTAGCTTCACCTAAAATTGTAACACCTTCTTCATCTGTTTCGATATCTGTAACATCGACATCATTTAAAACGAGTATTTCTAAGACTTCATCTTCAGATAATCCAGGTACTGTAAATACAGCTTGATGATTAAACTGATGTAATACAGAACCAGAAACACCTAACTTGCCACCTGTTTTAGTAAAACAGTTTCTTACCTCTGCGATGGTGCGATTCACATTGTCTGTTAAACATTCAACGATAAACATTGAATTTCCAGGTCCAAACCCTTCATATCTTGCTTCGGCATAACTATCTTCAGAACCACCTTTTGCTTTATCAATAGCTCTTTTGATAACGTCCGCACTGACTTGATCTTTTTTCGCTTTTTCGATCACACGTTTTAAAGATTGATTGAGTTCAGGATCAGGAACCCCATTCTTTGCTGCCATATAAATTTCTTTGCCATATTTAGCATATAATTTTGATTTTTGTGCTGCGGTCTTACCCATAGCAACCTTACGAACTTCAAACGCTCTTCCCATGTTTTTAAACCTTACTTTCCAAATTTTTTGTCGTATGTCTTTATGCTTTCAACGATAATTTTTTTTGCTGCTTCTTTACCTTCGATATCTAGAATATATGTTTTTTTACCTTCAAGTGATTTATACACCTCAAAGAAGTGTCCCATTTCTGTGAGTAAATGTGCAGGTAACTCGCTGATATCTTTGTATTGTGTTAATGATGGATCTCCAAATGGAATGGCAATGATCTTCTCATCGATTTCATCTGAATCAATCATCTTCATTACTCCAATAGGGTAACATTCAACAATTGATAAAGGTTCAATATCTTCTTGACAAAGAACTAAAACATCAAGTGGGTCATTATCTCCAGCATATGTTCTAGGAATAAATCCATAGTTTGCAGGATAATGCGTTGATGTGAACAATATACGATCTAAAATAATCATGCCTGTTTCCTTATCAAGTTCGTATTTTTTCTTTGATCCTTTAGAAATTTCAATACACGCAATAAACTTATCAGGTGTAATTCGTGACTTGCTTATGTCATGCCAAATATTCATATCATCCGTCTCCTTTTTAACACATTATTATTTTAGCATTATATTTAGAAAAAAAACACCCCAAAAAAGTGAAGGTGTTTTTTAGAAATATAGACGATGTTACTTATCCCACTATATCCCGCTTGTATGATAATTATCCGCATATCAATGCTACGTTAGCAAAACAACCCCTAAATGTTTATACAATCGTAGTCGAAATGTTAGGCATTTCGGTAGAAACGTTATCTCCATCTCAGATAACTTATACGAAAATCATATACAAAAACATTATAGCAATATCTTTATTCATTTGTAAAGCATATTTATGTAAAGAATCAATCTTCCTTAACGTGGTCTAGATAGAGTTCAAAAGTGTTTTCTAGCAAACTATGTATCGTCATTGGTCCAACACCTCCGGGTACTGGAGTCATGAAAGATACAAGATCTTTTAACGCTTCAAAATCTACATCTCCAACAAGTTTACCCTCTACTCGATTGACACCAACATCGATGATGATTGCGTCTTTTTTGACCATATCTTTTTTCACAATTTTCGGCTTGCCTACGGCAGCAACAATCAGATCAGCTTGTCTAGTATGATACCCTAAATCCTTAGTTTTAGAATGACAGACTGTGATCGTTGCTCCACGATCCATCAATAGCCTAGCGACTGGAAATCCCACAATATTAGACCTACCAATAATAACCGCATGCATACCTTTTGGATCAATAGCATACGTGTCTAAAAGGGTCATTATACCCTTAGGTGTAGCAGGATAAATGGTCTTCTTTTTTTGATATAAATATCCTTGATTAACGACATGAAAACCATCAGCATCTTTTTCTCTTGAGATCAAATCGATAAACATATCCTCATCCAAATGTTTCGGAATCGGTAATTGAAGTAAAATACCATCAACATTTTTGTCATGATTAAGCTGTTCTATCAATGTCTTTAATTCTTTTTCTGATACCATTTCATCAAGATGATACATTTCATTTTCAATTCCAACCAATTTACAAGCCTTATTTTTACCTTTTACATAGGAAAGACTTGCAGGATTGTTACCTACTAAAATAATCGCTAGCTTAGGCGGTCTCTTATAAGTGTCAATTGCTTTTTCGATATCTTCTTTTAATTTCAAGTTTCTTTCTTTACTTATTTTTTTTCCGTCTAATAAAATCAAATCTTTTCACCTCTAATCAATGAGGTTTCCCTCTTCATCTAATTCCATATCAAGTGCACGTGGTGTTTTATTTAATCCTGGCATTACCATAATACCTTTGGTTAAAGCAACTAAGAACCCAGCACCCATAGATGGTCTAATTTCTTTGATTTCTAGCGTGAAATCTTTAACAAGTCCGACTTTTTTTGAATCTCCTGAAATAGATAGTGGAGTTTTTGCCATACATACAGGTAAATTCCATCCCAATTTTTCATAAGTTTCAAGTTGTCTTAACGCTTTATCTGAAAAATCTACATTTTTAGCACCATAGATGTTTTTAGCAATTTTTTCAATCTTAACTTTAGGTAAATCATTTTCTTCATAAGCATGTTTTAAAACTGATGATTTTTGTGTGATTTTAACGATTTTTTCTGCCAAATCAACCATACCTAATCCACCTTCTGCAAACCCTTTACATAATGCAACTTCGTGATTGTTTTCTTTAGCCCAGTTCATTACAACTTCTATCTCTTCATCTGTGTCGTTATAGAAATGATTTAGAGCAATCACATAATTCATACCATATGCTTTTACATTTTCTAGATGCTTAGCCAATAAAGGTAATCCTTTTTGTAGAGCTTCAACGTCTTTTTCATTAAAATTTTTAGCATTGCCATGAGATTTTAATGCTCTTATGGTTGCTACCACAACAACCGCATCAGGTGATTTTGAGATATGTGGTACTTTTAAATCTAAGAATTTTTGCATGCCTAAATCAGCACCAAAACCAGCTTCTGTAACTGCGTAATCACCTAGTTTTAAAGCCATTTTTGTTGCAACCACACTGTTACATCCATGTGCAATGTTGGCAAAAGGGCCAGCATGTATAAATGTTGGAACACCATCAATTGTTTGAACTAAATTTGGATTCATCGCTTCTTTTAATAAAAGCGTCATAGCATCTGCTCCACCCAAATCTTTTACAAAAATTGGTTCCTGGTCTTCGTTATACCCAATCAAGATTTCATTTATTCGTCTTTTTAAGTCATTCAAATCTGTAGCAAGTGCCAAAATCGCCATCACTTCACTAGCTGCTGTAATCACGAATCCATCTTTTCTAATTGGTGTATCAATTGTTCTTAAACTACGATCATTCATGTCCATCGCACGTTTCCAAGTTACAGTCTTAATTCTTAACTCGTTCCCGTGATGCATATGGTTATCAATCAATGCACTTAAAAGATTATTTGCAGCAGTAATCGCATGCAAATCTCCCGTAAAATGCAAATTAATATCATCGATAGGTACAACACTTGATTTTCCTCCACCTGTCGCCCCACCTTTAAGTCCGAATACCGGTCCCAAACTTGGTTCCCTAAGTGCTAAAAACGGACGTTTACCAATCTCTTTTAATCCTTGTGCTAACCCAATAGAAATTGTTGTTTTTCCTTCTCCTGCTGGTGTCGGATTGATTGCTGTAACTAAAACAAGTTTGCCATCTTCTTTTTGTTTTAGTCTATTCATTATTTTTAAGTCAATTTTGGCTTTATAAAAACCAAAAGGTATACACTCTTCAGATTGTACACCTATCTTTGCACATAACTCAGTAATCTTTTGCATAATAAGCCTCCCTAAATAAAAAAGTATCTTTGCTCTAAGATACTTTTATTATAACATAGATTTTATTTTGCGAAATGATAGTTGTTTGTCAAAATCATTTGTGCTTTTTTTACCATTTGATCAGTCGGTTCTTCGATGTGTTCAAGTTCGTATTTCAAACCCATAGCTTTCCATTTTGCAATACCTTTTTTATGATACGCTAATACTTCTATTTTTTTTATATTGCTAAGTTGATCTAAGAAGTCTCTCAATCTTTTTAAGTAAATCTCTTGATCGTTTATTGTCGGTAATAACACATGTCTGATAACCGTTTCTACTTTTAAATCACTTAGTAACTTTGCAAATTTTAATACATTTTGATTACTGCTTTTTGTAAGTTTTATGTGCTCATCTTCATCAATGTGCTTGATATCTAAGAGGACCAAATCTGTATGAGCTAATAAATTTTTATACGCTTCTATTTGCTTATCACTATAACACCCTGCTGATGTATCTAAACATGTATGAATGTTTCTCTCTTTAGCTTTTTTAAATAATTCAGTAATAAATCCGATTTGTAATAAAGCTTCTCCACCACTTACAGTAATACCTCCATTTTTATAAAAATGGCTGTATCTCTCGAAATCATGTAAAACTTCATCAACTGTCATACGTTTATTTTCTTCTGTGCTCCATGTATCTCTATTATGACAATATTGACATTGAAATGGGCATCCTTGTAGAAAAAGTACGTATCTAACACCAGGACCGTCAAATGTCCCAAATGTTTCAATAGAGTGAATATTTCCTGTAAATAAATTTTTATACAGATTCATGGAATGTTCTTGAAATAACCTCACGTTTTTGTTCATCTGTTAAATTCGAGAAGTTAACAGCGTAACCAGAAACTCTAATCGTAAGATTAGGGTATTTCTCTGGGTGTTTATATGCATCTTCTAACATTTCTCTATTGAAGATGTTTACATTCAAGTGATATCCACCACTTCTAAAGTATCCATCTAATATTTGCACTAAGTTTTCTACTTTTATATCGCCTTCATATGTGAACCCATCAGAACTCTCTAAGCTCTTACCTAGAGCATCAGGAATCATCGTGAATGTGTTAGAGATTCCGTCTTGGCAACTTTCACAAGGGATTTTTGAGACACTTAATAATGATTTTAATGCCCCTGATTTATCTCTTCCATGCATTGGATTAGCTCCTGGAGCAAAAGCTTCACCTTTTCTTCTACCATCAGGTGTATTACCTGTTTTTTTACCATATACTACATTAGAGGTAATCGTTAAAATACTCATTGTTGGTACTGATTCTCTATATGTATATTCTTTTCTTAACTTACTCATGAAACGCTCAACAATATCAACTGCTAAATGATCTACTCGATCATCATTGTTTCCGTAATATGGGAACTCACCTTGAATATCAAAATCAGTGATGATACCTCGATCGTCATAAATTGGTTTTACTTGAGCATACTTGATTGCTGATAGTGAATCTGCAACTACTGAAAGTCCAGCGATACCTGTTGCAAAGTTTCTTTTAACTTCTGCATCATGAAGCGCCATTTGCAATCTTTCATATGCATATTTATCATGCATGTAATGAATAATGTTAAGTGCACTCACATACGTTTTTGATAACCAATCTAGCATGATATCAAATTTTTCCATCACTTGATCAAAATCTAACACTTCAGCTTTAATAGGTTCAAATGCTGGAGAAACTTGGTCACCCGTAATTTCATCTTTCCCACCATTTAGTGCATAAAGTAGAGCTTTTGCTAAGTTAGCTCTAGCCCCGAAGAATTGCATTTCTTTTCCTAATGCCATCGGAGATACACAACATGCAATACCATAATCATCTCCATGATTTGGTCTCATTTGATCATCGTTCTCATATTGAATAGAACTTGTGTCAATACTTACTTTACCACAGAACTTTTTGAAATTTTCTGGTAAATCGTTATGCCATAACACAGTTAAATTAGGTTCTGCAGAAGTGCCTAAATTATATAAAGTTTGTAAATATCTATATGTGTTTTTTGTAACCCATGATCTACCGTCATTATTCATACCAGCCAAACTTTCAGTGACCCATGTTGGATCCCCTGTGAATAATTCATTATACTCAGGTGTTCTAGCAAATCTAATCATACGTAGTTTCATGATGAAATGGTCAATCAACTCTTGTGCTTCAACTTCAGTTAAAACACCTTCTTCTAAATCTCTTTCAATATAAATATCTAAGAAAGATGCTGTTCTACCTAAACTCATAGCAGCACCATTTTGCTCTTTAACAGCTCCTAAATAAGCAAAGTACGTCCATTGAACAGCTTCTGTAGCATTAGCAGCAGGCTTAGAAATATCAAAACCATATGATAAAGCCATTGCTTTCAACATATCTAATGCTTTAATTTGATCTTGAATTTCTTCTCTTAATCTAATGTTTTTTTCATTTAATGGGTATGCATAACGTGTTTTTTCTTTTTTCTTTGCTTCAATGAGTCGATCAACACCATATAAAGCAACACGTCGATAATCACCAATAATACGACCTCTACCATATCCATCAGGAAGTCCTGTTACAATTCCAGAACGACGCGCACGTCTAATATCAGCATTGTAAACATCAAAAACACCTTGATTATGTGTTTTTCTATATTCACTAAAAATGAATTTAGTTTCATCATCAACATGATAACCATATGATTCTGCAGCTTTCACTGCAACATTAATACCACCAAATGGGTGGAACGCTCTTTTAAATGGCTTATCCGTTTGTAAACCTACAATCTTTTCTAAATCTTTATCGATATAACCAGGACCGTGGGATGTTAGCGTAGCTGCAACTTTTGTATCAAGTTCAATCACGCCACCCTTTTGTTTTTCTTCTTCTAAAAAGCCATAAAACATTTCATTTAATTTTAAACTACTTTGTGTTGGACCTTGTAAAAAAGATGAATCTCCTAAATATTCTTTATAATTTAAAGACATAAAGTCTCTAACATTGATTTCTTCATTCCATGTGCCTTGCACAAACTTTCTCCAAGCAGACATAAAAAATACCTCCTATATTATTGAATTTTTATCGCTTTAAGATACTTCTATTATATATGTATATATATACATATTTTATTGAAAACGTTTTCGAATTTCAATGAAAACGTTTTTGAATATTTAAATAGGCGATTGCCTTTGTCTTAAGAAAAAGATATAATACAAGCGTATGCGCACGCATACTTAAGGAGGTATACCCATGAACATTTCTAAATTAAGAAAAATATTATCAATTTAAAGCTCATACGATTATTTAGAAAATAACCGCTACGAGCAGTTTGCTTTAGAATATAAAAGAGGTACATATATGGATCAAGCAATACTCGTCGGTTTAAATGTTGATCAAAATGAAAAAAGTGTTCATAAGTCACTTGATGAACTCGAACACTTAGCACTCGCTCTGGGTATAAAAACAAAAGAAAAAGTTGTACAAAATGCTAAACACATCACACCTAAGTACTATATAGGCAGTGGAAAAGTTCAAGAAATCAAAAAGATGATAGAAATCTTGAATGCCGATATGGTCATTTTCGATGATACTTTATCACCAGCTCAGCTAAAACATCTAGAAAAAGATCTAGATACACAAATTATGGATCGTAGTTTTCTTATCATGTCTATTTTCGCACTTCGTGCACAAACCAAAGAAGCAAAACTCGAAGTGGCACTTGCACAAAAAAACTATATGCTCCCTAGACTTATAGGTCTTGGTAATACGTTATCAAGACAAGGCGGTGGAACATTTAATGCAAAAGGACCTGGTGAAACAAAACTTGAATTAGATCGTAGAAAATTATTAAGAGAAATCTATCAAATCAAACAAGAATTAGAAAAAATTAAACAAGAAAAGGCAGTCTCCAGAAAAAAACGTGTTCAAAATCAAATCCCAGTTGTTGCACTTGTAGGGTATACAAATGCTGGTAAGTCTTCACTTATGAATAGTTTAAGTGAGCTGTTAGGACATGATTCTGATAAAGTTTTAGAAAAAGATATGTTGTTTGCGACATTATCTACAAAGGCCAAAAAATTACAAAAGGAAAACATGCCACCATTTATTTTAATTGACACAGTAGGGTTTGTTAACAAACTACCTCATGAGTTAATTCGATCATTTGAATCCACGTTAAGTGACGTGATTCATGCTGATTTACTCATTCATGTTGTCGATGGTGCATATTTTGATCCAATGCAGATTGATGTAACAAAAGATGTACTTCAATCCATTGGAGCAGATGAAATAGAGAGACTTTTGGTACTTACAAAAAAAGAAATCGCACCATATTATCCATCTGTTGATGATGACTATATCTTTGTTTCTAATAGAACCAAAGAAAATATCGATATCCTTATCGATGCAATTTATGGACATCTTTATAAAGAAAGCCGTATTCAATATTTACATATCCCATTTGATGATGGACATATTTTCTCACAATTAAAAGATAATAATACAATCTTAGAAACCAGATTTGAAGCTGATGGTACTTACGTCAAAACAATTTTAACTCCAGAGCAAGTTAAACTATATAAAAAATATCTATTTGATAACAAAAAGTAAACCAAATATAAAAACAAGCACAAGTGATAATCAATCTTGTGCTTTTTCTTTATCTTTAATTTCTTTAAAATATGTCTTAACGTCTGATATAAACTCTTCTTTTGTGTGAATGTGAGAAAGTTTTTTTCTTAAGTGCGAAGCATTAGGAATGCCTTTTAAATACCAAGGACCATGACTTCTCATTTCTAAACAAGCAACGTGTTCACCTTTGAGTTCGACTAAAGATTCAAAATGATAAATCATCATTTCTTCTATTTCATCAAATGTTGGTTTATCCAATACAGTTCCATCTTTAAGATAAGCTTCAACTTCTCTAAAAATCCACGGGTTTCCCAAAGCAGCTCTTCCTATCATCACTGCATCACAGCCTGTATAATCGAGCATGTATTTAGCAGATGGACCATCAACGACATCACCATTGCCAATGACAGGAATACTCACAGCTTCTTTTACAGCTTTGATCACATCTAAATCTGCTTTACCAGAATATCCTTGAGATCTAGTCCTAGCGTGCACAGTGATTAAAGATGCTCCAGCATCTTCAATTTTTTTAGCAACTTCAACTGCATTTACGCTATTAAAGTCCCAACCACTTCTAATTTTTACAGATACAGGTTTCTTTACTTTTTTTACGATTTCACTCACGATATCATAAATTTTATCTGGATTTTTCATCAGTGATGCCCCGGCTTGAGCTTTGACTGCAACTTTTGGAACCGGACACCCCATATTAATGTCAATGATGTCACAATTTGAATATTGATCGATATACATAGCTGCATCAACCATTGTTTCTAAATCAGAACCAAAAACTTGTTGAGCCATTGGCTTTTCATAGTCAGTCATATATAGTAAATTTAGTGTTTTTTCATTTTTATGAAGCAACCCTTTATCAGATACCATTTCAGCAAAAACAAGTCCTGCACCATATTTTCTTGCAAGGACTCTAAACGCACTATTGGATACACCTGCCATAGGTGCCAATATGATTTTGTTTTTAATTTCTAAATCTTTTATTTTAAATGCCACAAAAATCACCTGATTTATTGTATCATATATAAAGATTAGTTTCAATTATGCTACAATAACTATGAAAAGGAATGATATAACATGAATGATTATGCTTTAATCGCTACAGCTTATAACAAATCTGTAAGAATATATGTATCAACAACAACTGAACTCGTTGAAGAGGCTCGAAAAATTCACAAAACATGGCCAACAGCTACTGCTGCATTTGGGCGTTTTTTAACCGTATCTGCCATGATGGGCCTGATGTATAAGAAGGGTGAACGCATTACTTTAAAAATAAAAAGTGATGGTCCGATCTCGAACATGCTTGTAGAAGCAAATCCAGAAGGAGAAGTTAGAGGAGAAATCAACAATCCCGAAGTTTATATCAAATATGAAGACGGACCTAAAAAAGGAAAGCTTAATGTAGGTTCTGCAGTAGGTCCTGGGTTCTTATATGTCACCAAAGATTTAAACATGAAAGAATACTTCACTTCTTCATCCCAACTTCAAACAGGTGAAATAGGTGATGATTTTACTTACTACTTCGCATTAAGTGAACAAGTGCCTTCTTCTGTAGGGTTAGGTGTATTAGTCAATGTCGATCAAACTGTCTTAGCAAGTGGTGGTTATATTTTACAGCTCATGCCAAATGTTAGTGAAGACACCATTCAACATCTAGAAAGAGTTATAAGCACTCTACCTCCAATCACAACACTTATTCATGACGGCAAAACACCTGAAGAAATATTAACGATGCTGTCAGATAATACACATCAAATATTAGATAAAAAAACTTTGAGTTACGCATGTCATTGTAGTAAAGAAGGATTTAGTAAGTCATTATCTGCATTAGATGAAGACACCATGCATGATTTAATACATGAAGATGAAGGTGCAGAAATTATTTGTCATTTCTGTCATAAAAAATATCATTTTTCAAAAGAAGAACTCGAAGTCATCAACACTTCAAGAAAAAGTAAAGGGGTCAAATCATGACCCCTTTTGTTTAGAACTCGATTGGTTTTTCTTCTGATATAATTCTTGTCATTAAATCGTCTGTAATTTTTTGATACATTTTAGCATCAATTTTATAATACATACGATAAATGATATATGATAGTAAAATTAAAATAAGTGGGATAACTATCATTGATGTTCTAAGTCCTAATAACATATCATCATTAACTAGACTCGCAATTAAAGTTCTAACTTCTGATGTTTCCATATCTGGATTTGCGTTGACTGTATCAGTTACAGGTTTGATCACTTTTTCATTTAAACCCGAAAAAGCTAAAGTCATCGTAACGATAATATTTTGAAAAGCTGTAGCTAGTTTTGTAACAAATGGATTAATTGAAAAGACAACGCTATCGTTTCTTGTACCTAGTTTCCATTGTCCATACTCAATGGTATCAGCTAACATAACTAAAACTAAAACTTGAATAAATCCTTGTCCACTAAACAACACCAATCCAGCAATGCCTATAAAAAGCATATTCATTGGTAAGACATATTTTACACTCATAAATAATATATAGCCTATAACAACTAAAATAATACCAAGTGTGAATACTTTTTTTCTTCCAATTTTTCTTGCAAGTACCGGAAATAAACCGATAGCTGTTAATTGGCTTACTGCAAGGATTCCCGAGAATAACATGAACTCTATACCGCCATATCGATTAAAATCATAATCGAAGAAATAAATACCCAAAGCAGTGGTGATAAAGTATCCTGTATTAAACAAAAGGATCGCAATAATTATGACAACTAATTGATCATTTTTAAAGATTATTTTTAACAAATCTTTAAAAGGAGTTTTTTGTTGTTCTACATGTGTAATCGCATTCTTAGGCTCTTTTACACCAAAGAAGACCATGACTTGTGAACCGATAAAGATGAGTCCTATAACGATAGCTAAAATCGTAAAAGCTTCTTTTGGACCCCCACCATAGTTCTGATAAAAAATAGGTACGAATGCAATCACAATAAACATCCCAAGACTAGCAAAAATTCTTGCTAATGCACCAATGCTTTCTCTTTCTTTTGGATCTGTCGTAAAACTTGGATACATGGACCAATAACTAATATCATTCATTGTAAAGGTCATGCCTGATAAAACATAAAGAACTGCAAATACTAAAACAAATAGCCACCCTGTAATCCCATAATCTTGAAACAATAGAAAGAACACAACAGCTGAACTGATTGCTCCAATCAAGAGCCAGGGTTTAAACTTTCCAAACCGGCTTCTGGTATTGTCAATGATAATTCCCATGAAAGTATCATTGATTGCGTCCCATACTCTTGCAACTGCAATAACAATACCCACTGCTACTAATTCCCAATCAGGAAGACCTACTGCATTTGTTAAAAACACTAATAAATATGTACTATATAAAGCATACATCATGTCTCTTCCAATAGCTGCAGTTGTATATCTATATTTCGAACCTTTATCAAATTTTTGTATGACTGCCATCTCTAATTCTCCCTATTTTTTCTAAGTTTTTTTAACCCTTTAATCACTTTTAAATTCAATATATCTACAATACCTAATGCTTGATACAATGAAATCTTTTGGTTACTAAATAATGCAAGCATTCGTATTGGTGTTTCTAGTAAAGATTTTCTAATGACTTCTCTCATGGCAGGATCTGCTGTTTTTTTAGCTTCCTTAGATGCCATATTCAATAAAATTTTACTGAGAATTTTACCAATCAAAGTATGATTGGTTTCTTTTAATGTTGTAGAAAGTGTGTAAGGTCTTTTTTTCTTCACATGCTTTAAAGGTAAATCATCTTGATATATTTTTTGAAAATCTGAGGGGTTGTATTCATATTGATTATATGAGTTCAACATATGTTTAATTTCTTTGCCATCGATGTGAACATCTACTTGATCAATGACGAGTCCTGCATGTTTACATAGTTCAATTTGATAATCTCCAGTTTCAACAATAAATCTTTTTTGATAGATGTCATAAAAACTGAAATCTTTTTGACTTAAGTGAAATTTAACTTCTTTAACTTCATCAGGCTTAAGTTCAATTTTCTCAAACGCTCTTAACTCTCGTTTAGCTCTGAAAACACTTGACTCTTGACCAGAGGTGAATATCATTACCACTTCTTTTCCAACCATTTTACCTTTGTTTTTTACTGAAACGGAAATATCATATCCTTCATCTGTCTCTACAACTTTAAAGTCTTTATATCCAAAAGAAGTGTAGCTTAATCCATGTCCAAAATGATATCTCACTGGTTTTCTAAATGTCTCATAATATCGATATCCTACATAAATCGATTCATCATAATAAGTTGCATGATTATCATCTGATATCTGAACGTTGCACATTGACTTATCATCTATCCATGTTTCAGCCAATCGACCCGATGGATTTACTCTACCATATAATATATCCATGATTGCAAGTGCAGATGCTTGTCCACCAAGATAACTAATTAAACATGCTTTTGAATCCTCAAAAGGTTTTAAATTAACAACTGAACCACTTAAAACAACTACAACTACATTTTGGTTTATAGATATTATTTTTTTAAATAAATCAACTTGATTCTTAGGTAAGTCAAGATGATCTCTGTCAAATCCTTCTGTTTCCAGTTGTTCAGGTACTCCAATAATATAAACAACTTTTCTAACTTGGTTTGCTAACTCAAGTGCTTCTTTTTCTAGTTTGAGATCTATGCGATCATGATCTATACTAAACCCTTTAGCACATTTAACTAAACTTGAATAATTACTTGCGATATCTTTAATTTCAGCAACCTCATATGCATTGACATGTGAACTCCCTCCACCTTGATACCTCATGTGATCATAAAAGCCAGATATAATTGCAACATTTTCTTTTTCACTTAATGGCAATATACCTTCATTTTTTGCTAATACCATAGATTCTCTAGCTATATATCTCGCTTGTTCGTTTTGCTTTTTGAAATCAATGTCATATGCATCAACTTTTTTATATTTTTTCACCAAGTTTGTGATACGATTTGCAGATGCTTCTATTTCATTTCTTAAAACCTCATCATCTACGCTATCTTTTCTTAATTGATTTGTCCAAAATCCTCGACTTGATGGCATTTCTAAATCTAGTGTTTGTTTAACACTAGCTGTTCTATCGTTGATAGCACCCCAGTCGCTAACGATTACACCTTGATATTTCCACTCTTTTCTTACCAAATCTTTTAACATCGGATGTTCAGTCATATAAGTACCATTTAGTTTATTATAACTTGCCATCATACTTGCTGGATTTTCTTTTAAAACGCGTTGAAAACCTTTATAATAAATTTCATTTAATGCTCGATCATCAACAATACTATCGATAGTAAATCTATTTTTTTCTTGATTATTGCAGATAAAATGTTTAACTGATGTTCCTACATTCATATCTTCAACGCCACGTACGTATGCTGCACCAAGTTCTCCTGATACTAGTGGGTCTTCTGAAAAGTACTCGAAATTTCTACCACATAATGGTGTGCGTTTGATGTTTATACCGGGTCCCAATACCATTTGAACACCAAAATGAAGTGCTTCTTTAGCAATATTTTCTCCAAGTTTTTTTAATAAATTCCTATCAAAAGAGCATGCGGTTAAACTAGCAGTTGGATAGCATGTGGTTTTAACACTACCTTTTGCACCAATCGTATCATTCATGTCCACTTGAAGTCTAATACCATGTGGCCCATCAGTCATAAGTAAACTATCAAGTTCACCTAAAGGTTTTGTATGCCATACATCTAATCCATCTAATAATTTAATTTTTTCATCAAATGATAAATTCATTTCACAGTCACCTCTGTTTCCATGATTTGATTTCTAACTTTTATTTTAATTTTTCCTTGCCCTTTGCTCTTAGATTTTATCCAAAATGCTAACTGTCCAGATATCAATGTTTGCATGCTTGGACCAATAAGTTCTATTGCTCCACTCACGTGAATTTCAACTGGATCAAATGCATACTCTTTGATTTGTTTGAAATTGTCATGTGCTACAAGTTCATATCTTAATGTGTCATATGTTTCTTCAATAGCCATATAATTTCTTGAACTAGATAATGTTATGTTAAACGACTCGTCATGGGTTTTAATCACTTCTTTAACTTTAACATCTTCTTTGTATCCTTCAAACTTGTATGATACGTTCTTATTTCCCCATCCACTTGTGTACTTATAAAATAATTGTACACCATCATCAAAGCTCATGCGATATTTTTTTAAAAGTAACCCCATTTGAACTTTATATTTTAAAGGTAATTTAGGCCCGTTTTGTGTGACATACTTAATAATTTTTTTGACTTTATTCGCATCTTTTATCGCCATGTTTTCTTGTTCAGAGATTAAATCTCCTATAAAATCATTAATAATCATTGGTGGATGTTTTAAATGAGGATAGATATCATGACTTGGATAATAAGTGCCTACATATTGATCATTCTTATAAAGCTTAAGATAATCTAGATTTGTAAATACATAAACCTCATCCAGGTATCCTCCAGGATATTCTCCAATCTTCATCGATGAAGAAATCTCTAATACAAACGGATGGTCTTTTTGTGATAAATAGCTATATGATGCCATTTTAGGCATTCTATGGATATCTGTTACACCATGATAACATATACCATCGATGCTTCCAAATGCTGGATGTGTTTGATAGTCACTCATCACCCATCCAATTGCACCTGATATACCATTATTTTCTTCTCTTGCATCATTAATGACTTTTAAATGTCTTTTAGCTTGTGCTAGTCTGATCATTTCAGAGTCAAAAGGTTTTGTTGGAAACATGTGTCCATTATGTTCAGTGATTAGGTAAGGCGCATCACTTTTGGTAATTGATTTTTTATCTTGAATTGATTTGACTTCGTTATATTTAGTAAAGTCATTAAACGTATAGACATCTTCTAATAACTCACTATGTTCAAAATTTCTTATACCCCCAGTTTGTCTATATGGATCTAATGATTTTGCAATCTCATTGGTTTGTACATAAAAGTCATGATCATCTTGTGACTCATTGATTCTTACTCCCCACATACATATAGATGGATGGTTTCTATCTCTAAGAATCATTTCTTTAAGTGAGTTATACGTTATTCTTTTAAACTCATCATCCCCAATGAACTGCCATCCTGGAATTTCTTCTAAGACAAGAAGTCCAATTTCATCAGCACGATCTAAAAAATGCTTTGAACATGGGTAATGTGATGATCTTACGATATCAACACCTAGTTTTCTCTTTAAGATATCAGCGTCATCCTTTTGTGCACCTTTTGGCATTGCATATCCTTGATACGGGTAAGATTGATGCCTATTTAATCCCATAAGTTTACGTTTCTCTCCATTGATATAAAATCCGTCAGGATTAAAAACCAAACTTCTAAATCCAAACTTATGCTTATATACATCATATACATGATCATTTATTTTATATGTTAAAACAACCTCATATAAATAAGGATTATCTATGTGCCAAAGTTTCTTTTGATCCAATTCTATTTCAATCATTGACGATTCATGCTTGATGTGAAATGTTTCTGATTTGACTTTCTTTTTTTCAACATCATATATATCAACAAATATCTCACCTTCCTGATGAGAAGTTGTTACTTCTATGGTTAGTTGATTGTTTAATAATGGTTGTTCTGCATACATAAATGCATCTTTGATATGATATTGATCAATAAGATCTAAATAGACTTCTCGGTATATCCCAACATATCCTAAATAATCAACAACACCACCAAATGGTGGTACATGAGCTCTCTCAATCCCTGATACAATGACCATAACATCTTGAATGTCCTTACTCATATCTACATAAGGTGTTATATCTAAACGATATGGGGTATACCCACTCATATGATGCCCAACTTTTTTTTGATTAATATATATATCACTTTCGATGGCTACACCATCAAATTGCAAGATATATTGATCGTGATTTTTTAAGTGATCTGATTTCAAAGGATAGTAATATGTAAACTTTTGCTCAATATTTTCAATTTTAAAGTAATTATTATAAAGATCAATCGGTTGATGTGGGATATCAACTTCTTGATAAGTTTTTATATCGATTTGTTTTAAATCACTTGCATCAAATGGTTTAACATACCAAGAAAAATTAATTGGAAGTTTTTGTCTCATAAATATCAACTACTTTCTTTAATGATATATATTTGGGATCCAAAGTCTCCCATGATTCTTGTTTGATCATTATAATATGTGCCCATAAACTGTTGTTTAAGCTTATATCCATGCATCAGTGCTTGTCCAGATAAAACAACATCTTCTGTTGCATTATCCAATTGTTTAAATCTTGAGATTAATCTAAACAATGCTTTATTCGGATTAAGCTTAATCGGAAGCGCGTGGGAGATTAGATGTCCAAATTTATCTAAAGTCATTTTTTGATTCATTGACTTTAATGCATACATTTCATTATCTTTTAAATTTTTGATTCTAACTTGTTCTAGATTAGGATTTGGAAGTGCAAGTATTTGATAATTTCCTAAAATATGAACATTATCTTTACTCACTTGATACATCATCTGATAGGGTGAATCTTCATTAAATCTATAAAATTTTCCATACTGCAAAATTTTTCGATATGACTTATAAAGGTTGATATGTTCTTTAATTGTTTTTATTTCAAAGGCGCTTAAATACTTAAAATCTAATTCATATCCTAAAACTCCAAACATTGCTACATTAAATCTAGTGTGTAGTGGTGTTTTTCTAAGTGTTTGTTCGTGTGGGGATAATGACACATGATTGCTTAACGTAGATAATGGATAAAAATAACTCATACCTTTTTGAATACTTAGTCTCGAAATTGGATCTGTGTTATCCGATGTCCATATTTGTGGCCCAAACGATAGCATGCCTAAATCAAACCTGTTTCCCCCGCTTGCGCATGTTTCAATTAGGATATGTGGATACTTTTTTCTTAACTGTCCCAAAATGTTATACAAACCCAACATATATGTATGGTAAAACATACCTTGTTGAGGTACGTAAGCTGAAAACATATCTGTCATATATCTATTCATATCCCATTTAATATAATCAAGTTTGGTTTCATCGATGATCTTACTCATCTCATTCATGATATAAGCTCTAACTTCAGGATTGCATAAATCTAGCAATAACTGATTTCTACCTAATGATGGATTCCTACCTTCTATCTTAACAGCATATTCTGGACGCTTATCATATAATTTGGATACTGGATTTATCATTTCTGGTTCAAACCAGAGTCCAAACTTAAGTCCCAAATTTCTTATTTTGCTCGCTAATCCAACCAATCCATGCTTTAGTTTTTTAAGATTAACATCGTAATCTCCTAATCCAGATTGATCATTATTTCTAGTGGAAAACCATCCATCATCTAAAACAAATAACTCTATCCCTAAATCTTTCGCTTTCTTGGCTAGAGTTAATAATTTTCTTTCGTTAAAATCAAAATAAAATCCTTCCCAGCTATTAATAACAATAGGTCTTTCTACGTTTTTGAATTGCCTGGGAATCATATGATGATTGATAAAATGATGCATGTGATGGCTTAATTGATTAAATCCTTTATCAGAAAAAGTAAGTACAGTTGTTGGTGTTTCAAAGGTTTCATTTTGATGCAAGTCCCACTCAAAACACGAAGGGTTAATGCCTTGCATAACTCTTAGTATACCGTGACTTGACTGATCGATTGCTGTATAATGATTCCCACTATAGATTAAATTAAATCCATAACACATGCCATAGTCCTCATGCGTCCCTTTTTTAAGTAAAATGACTCCTGGATTATGCTTGTAACTGCTTATACCTGTCATGGAACTGTTAATATAAGTGCCATAACTTACAGGTGTTATGTGTTTTTGACCTTCTTTAATTGCTCCGCCATCAAGGGTTAACATCTCATAATCATTACCATAAAGATCAAACATCATACTCATGATTTTTCTTATGGATATACTGTGTTTTTCTTCATTTCGCAAAATAGTTCTTCTTGTAATAACATTTGACTCAAAAAATGTTGTATACACTAAATCTAAATAAATATTGAACTTAGTATCTTTAAGAGTAACTATGATGGTCTTGGTTTGACTCTCATCATCATATCCAGTTGGAAGTTCTTTTGATGCATAAATACCTTCAATGATTTCATGCTTATGATATACAAAATCTGAGACAAATGTTGAATCCGGCATTTTAATCTCTAAAGGTGCAAGTTTAAAATCCCCTTTCCCAAACGAAGAATATTCAAGGGGCGTCAAATCAAGGGGTATATCTTTGTTCTCACTATTGTCATAATCAATAACGCCTCTTGCTTTAGCGGTAAGTTTTGTATGTAGTTGATTAAGATCGCTATCTAAAATTTTAGCACCAAAATGAAGGTGCTCCAAATGATTGGTTGACAAAATTTTGAAAACATAGGATAAATCTTTTGTTTCTAAGATAAAAAAGGGTTCTTTATACCTAATCATCATCAAATCTCCTTAATATACATTCTAGCTTCATACGGTGATAATATATGATTATAATCTTTTTTGTTGATGTTGGAGATGAGTAACTCACCACCAACTTCTATTTTTATTTTTTTAGATTTTTTTGAAAAATTACACATAACATAAACTTCATGTTCATCATCGAATCTTCTAAAAATGTATACAGACTTGCCTTCGTATAAAGACTCAAATGTTCCATATCTTAGTACATGATGTTTTTTTCTAAGTTGAATGAGTTTTCTATAATAATTCAAAATAGAATATGCTGTAGTTTCTTGATCTAAAACATTAATTTTATCACAATTAGGATTCATTTTTAACCATGGTGTCCCAGTTGTAAACCCACATTTATTACTCCATTGCATGGGTGTTCTAGCGTTGTCTCTAGATGTCTTTAACATCATGTTAAATCGCATTTTTCTAGGGATTCCAATTTTTTTAGCAATTTCATAAATACGATGTGTTTCAACATCCTTAAATTCACTCATGTCATTAAATGGACAGTTTGTCATTCCGATTTCTTGTCCTTGATAAATGTATGGAGTCCCTTTTAAACCAAAAAGTAGAGTCCCTAACATTTTTGAACTTTCATCGTGGAACTCTTTGTCATTTCCAAATCTTGATACACTTCTTGGTTGATCATGATTTTCGAAATAATTAGCATTCCAATAAACTTCATTTTGCCATTTGGTAAGAGTTCTCACGAGCTTAATTGGTTTAAATTTTCTCTTAAACCATTTATTATTGATTTGATCAACTTCCATATGTGCAAAACTAAACACCATATCCAACTCTTCTCTTACTGGCATAATTAAATCATTGGCTTGTTTAGGTGTAACCATAACTGTTTCACCAACAGTAAACGTTTCATAATGGTTTAATATATCTTTTCTAAGTTTTTTAAGGATAACATGCATACCATCTTGTTGATGGTAATGTTCTTTTCCTATAAGCACAAGTCTTTTCTTCCCATTTTTTAAACTCGACTTAAAAATAATGTTTATCACATCACATCTAAATCCATAAATCCCTTTATCTAGCCAAAACTTCATAACATCTTTAATTTCGTCCATAACATCAGGATTTTTCCAGTTTAAATCGGGCTGTTTTTTGCTAAACAAATGAAGATAATAACTATCGTCTACTTTAGTCCAAGCTTTTCCACCAAAAAAACTCGTCCAATTATTGGGCTTATCTTTCCAAATATAATAATCCCTATACTTTGGATCTTTTGCTTTGCTTTTAATAAACCATTCATGCTCATCTGATGTATGATTGATTACTAAATCCATGATAATCTTGATACCACGTAATCCCGCTTCAATGATGAGTTTATGCATATCCATCATTGTGCCATATTCAGGATTAATGTTTTTATAATCGCTGATGTCATATCCATTATCATCATTTGGTGATTGATAAACAGGCGATAACCACAAAACATCAACGCCTAGAGACTTGATATAATCTAGCTTTGAAATAATACCTTGTATATCACCAATACCATCCCCATTGCTATCTTTAAAACTTCTTGGGTAAATTTGATAAACGACAACATCTTGGTTGAGTGCCATGAAATCACCTCTTAATGTAAGGTTTTGTTAATCTTATTATAAGCCTATTTCCCAAAAATAAAAAGCCTTTATACATGATTGTACAAAAGCTTCATTTATATTTCGAACTTTTTTAACTTATTTAAAACTTCTTTTAAGGGCAAACCCATAATTGTAAAGAAATCACCTTCGTACTTCTCAACTAATGCTCCACCATCTCCTTGGATACCGTATGCACCAGCCTTATCCATTGGTTCTCCTGTTTTTATATATGCTTCGATTTCAAGTTTACTCAGTGGTCTCATACAAACCTTGGTTTGACTAAAAAATGTTTCTACATGATTCCCTTTAATCATCGACACTCCAGTATAGACATCATGGCATTGATTGGATAACATCGATAGTATTCTCATCGCATCATTTTCATCTTGTGGCTTGCCTAATATTTCTCCATTGTAAACAACGATTGTGTCTGCACCTAAAACAACATCACTTGAATACTTTTTAGCAACATGTTTAGCTTTTAACTCAGCTAAATACATTGCAATTTCTTTCGGTTCTAACTTTTCATCATAGATTTCTTCAATATCACTAGAAACAACTTTAAATGTTAATCCAGCATCTTTTAATAGTTTTGATCGTCTTGGAGAACTACTTGCTAAAATAATCATAGAAATTTAATACATTTTTAATATGTATTTTCTCCTTTCGTAGCGTCTTTTTAAAACTCAAAACTTATTATATCATATCTTTAGTTTCTTATCACCTGAAAATGTCCAATCAAACAAACCATGATATAATGTAATTATATTGGAGGTGCCATCATGACTGATATAATTGATTTATTACAAATCGAGTTGAAAATCCAAAAAAAATCCAAGTTAATCATATCTGTAAGCGGTGGTGCAGATTCAATGATGTTACTATCGATATTCAAAGATAGTCCATACATGATTGAAGTTGTCCACTTTAACCATATGAAAAGACAACAATCAAAAATTGAAGCTGATTTGGTAAGATCCTACTGTGAAACTCATGATATTCCTTTCCATTACTATTTAGTCGAAGTTGATGAGGGGAATTTTCATCATCAAGCACATATGCTTAGATTACATTATTTAAAGGATGTTGCTAAAGTTGCTAAAGCAAGATATATACTAACAGCTCATCATCTTGATGATCTTCTTGAAAACATATTGATAAAGTTAACCAGAGGATCAAATTTATTGGGTTATGCAGGTATGCAATTATCACATACAAAAAAAGGTATTACTTATGTAAAACCTTTGTTGTATATTTCTAAAAATGAGATTTTAGATTATGTTTCAAAACATAATATCCCTTACTTAAATGATGAGTCAAATGAAGAAAATTATTATTTAAGAAATAGATATAGACACGCAATTATTCCAATCATGAAACAAGAAAATTTAAACTTATTATCGCAAGCAAAGAACTATCATCACCAAGTAACAAAAGCTTTTCAATTTATTAGAAATACCACACTCGGTTTATTAGACAAAAAAGACGAGATTGAGGTTTCTAAGTTTAAAAACTATGACCCTGCAATACAAGAAGATATGATTGCTTACTTACTTGAAAACAAGCAAATTAACACCTCTTATGAGATCATTATATCCATTAAAAAAATGATTTTAAATGAGAAACCAAATCAAGTCATTGATTTATCTCATCAATACCAGTTTGTAAAAGCATATGATAAATCATATGTAAAACTAAAAAAAATTGAGAAAAATGTGAAATTTGAAGTGAAACTAGGGGAAACAAAACTAACAAATAACGTAATTTTCACATTTTTAGATAATTCAAACACTCCTACTGAAGATTTAGAAAAATTATGTTATAATAAATTAGCGTTTCCGTTATGGATTAGACATCGTCAAAACGGTGATAAACTAGCCTATAGTTTTGGACATAAAAAGTTAAAGGATTTACTCATTGATAAAAAAATACCCATGGATAAACGCCATCAATTATGGGTATTAACAGATAATGAAGATAACATACTTTGGGTTCAAGATTTATATATGAACCAAACGCTAGGAAATGAAAAAATTGTTTACTTAAAACTAAAGGAGACTAAGCATGCATAATGACATTTCAGAAATTTTAGTATCTGAACAAGAAATCGATAAAATTTGTACCAACTTAGGTCAAACTTTAACACATGACTATAAAGATAAAAATCCAATTTTGATTGGACTTTTAAAAGGGTGTGTTCCTTTTATGTCTGATCTATCTAAAAAAATAGAATTAAAAGTTGATATGGCTTACATGTCAGTAAGTAGTTATCATGGTGGTATTAGTTCATCTGGTGACGTAAAAATTAAAATGGATTTAGATATCTCCGTAAAAGATCGTCATGTACTTATCGTTGAAGATATCGTAGATACAGGAAACACAATTGTGACTATTGTAGAATTATTAAAACATAGAGGTGCGCTTTCAGTTGAAATCGTAACCCTATTAGATAAACCAGAAGGTAGAGTGAAACCTTACGTGCCTAAGTATGTGGGTAAAACGATTCCAAAATTATTCGTTGTAGGCTATGGATTAGACTACAATGAGTATTATAGAAATCTACCTTTTGTTGGTGTATTAAAACCAGAAGTTTATACATCTGAAGAAAGCGAGTAAAGGGGTGGCTATATGAACCAAAATCCAAAAAGACCTACAAGAAAACCAGATATGAGAAAAAAACCAGATTATATCATTATGATATTTACATTAATTATTGTGATTGGTATTTTCTTATTTTTAAGAGATGCTTTTACCGGCCAAGTTAATGATTTAACAGCGAGTGAAATTGAAGCTGCAGCAAATGCAGGACATATCGAATCCATAGAGTATGAACTCATCGGTGGAGATAATTACGACTTGGTAATCGTTCGAGGTATCATTTACGAACAATATGTGACAAGCTATGACAACATTCTTATGTTCGAACGCGTCATGCGTATCGATCAAGCTCAAGGTATATTAGAAATCGTTGAAGCCTATGGTGGAGACACACAAATCGTTGAGAAATCAGGTATCACCTTCTGGAGTATACTGATTAACTTAGCTCCACTGATCTTATTTGTAGTCGTATTATTTATCATTTTTAGAAATGCAAACAATCAAAACAATAGAGCATTTGATTTTGCTAAAAATAGAGCTAAATTAAATCGTGAAAAAACAGTCACATTTAAAGATGTCGCTGGTGTTGAAGAAGAAAAAGAAGAGATGGAAGAACTTATTGACTTCCTTAAAACTCCTAAAAAATATGTGGATATGGGTGCTAGAATACCTAAAGGTGTACTTCTTGTCGGTGCCCCAGGCACAGGTAAAACACTACTTGCTAAAGCAGTAGCTGGGGAAGCAAATGTTCCTTTCTTCTCAATTTCTGGTTCTGACTTTGTTGAAATGTTTGTTGGTGTTGGTGCATCTCGTGTACGTGACTTATTCAAAGTTGCAAAAGAAAACTCACCATGTATCATCTTTATCGACGAAATCGATGCAGTTGGTCGTCAACGTGGCGCTGGACTTGGTGGTGGACATGACGAAAGAGAGCAAACACTTAACCAATTATTAGTCGAAATGGATGGATTTACTGGAAACATGGGTATCATTATCATGGCAGCAACCAACCGTCCAGATGTATTAGACCCAGCACTTCTTCGTCCAGGTCGTTTCGATCGTCAAATCACGATCTCACTTCCTGACATGAGAGGACGCGCAGCAATTTTAAAAGTACATGCTAGAAATAAAAAAATGGATCCAAAGATTAATTTAGATGAATTTGCAAATCGTATTCCAGGATTCTCTGGAGCAGATATTGAAAACTTACTGAATGAGGCAGCGCTACTTGCAGCACGCGACAATAGAACTTTAATATCTGAACAAGATTTAGATGAAGCGATTGACCGTGTGATGATGGGACCTGCTAAAAAGAGCAGAAAATACTCTGTATCCGAAAAGAAAACAGTTGCTTATCATGAAGCTGGACATGCAATTATTGGGTTAAAGCTTGAAGATGCCAATGTTGTTCAAAAAGTGACCATTATTCCTAGAGGTCAAGCTGGTGGGTATAATTTAATGACACCAGCTGAAGAAAAATTCTTAGAAACCAAGAAATCGTTGCTTGCAAAAATAACAAGTTATCTCGGTGGTAGAGTTGCTGAAGAAATCGTATTTGATACAGTAACCACTGGTGCTTATAACGACTTCCAAATCGCAACAAAAATCGCTAGAGCGATGGTTACAGAATATGGTATGAGTGACTTAGGTCCAGTACAATATGAAACTGGTAGTGGTAATGTCTTCTTAGGTAGAGATTACTTTAAGGAAAAAAACTTCTCTGATCAAGTCGCACACGAAATTGATTCAGAGGTAAGACATATCATCACATCATGCTTTAACAAAGCTACAGAAATTATCACTGAAAACCGTGAATTATTAGATAAAATTGCCCATTATTTGATTGAAGTTGAAACATTGACTAAAGCTGATATTGAAGAAATAGTGAGTACAGGCGAACTTTCATGGTGGAAAGAAAAAAACGGTAACTCAGAAAATGCGTCTTGATAAGTATTTAAAAGTTGCTAGACTCATTAAACGCAGAACTGTAGCTAAAGAAGCTGCAACTAAAGATAAAGTAGAAATAAACGATAAAATCGCAAAACCTTCTTCTACAGTTAAAGAAAATGACATCATAACACTTCACTTAGGATTAAAAATAATCAAAGTTAAAATAACAAGTTTAACACCTAAAAAGGATGAATTGATGTATGAACTTTTAAGTGAAGAAAAAAGGCCATAATATTTAATTATGGCTTTTTCTATGATATAATATCAAGGATTAGGAGGATTAGAATATGTATCCAGATGATATCAATGAACAACAACTTGTGCGTAGACAAAAAGCACAAGAATTAAAAGACATGGGGGTTGAGCCCTTTGGTCAAAAATATATAAGAACACATGATGCAAAAACGATTCATGACACATATGAACCATTTGATCATGATCAACTAGAAGAAAAACATATAGAAGTATCTATAGCAGGTCGTATTATCCTTAAAAGAGGTCAAGGCAAAGCAGGATTTATGCACCTTAAAGACCGTGATGGACAAATCCAAGTCTACGTACGACAAGATCAAATTGGTGAAGAAAGCTACAAGCTTTTTAAACAAGCTGATTTAGGAGACATTGTTGGTATCAAAGGTGTTCTTTTTAGAACAAAAACCAATGAACTCACTGTTAAAGCTTCAGAATACACACACTTAACAAAAGCTTTACGCCCACTTCCTGATAAATTCCATGGTCTTCAAGACAAAGAGGAATCAAGACGTAGACGTTATGTGGATTTAATCGTTAATGAAGATGCAAGAAAAGTTGCAATGACTCGTCCAAAAATTATTAGAGCGATTCAAAACTATTTTGATTCAAGAGGGTTTATCGAAGTTGAAACTCCAGTGCTTCAGTCCATTTTAGGTGGTGCTGCTGCACGTCCATTTGTGACTCACCATAATGCATTAGATATGGATTTCTATTTAAGAATTGCAACAGAACTTCCGCTTAAACGCTTAATCGTTGGTGGTCTTGAAGCAGTTTATGAAATCGGTAGATTATTTAGAAATGAAGGTATGGATGCTAAGCATAATCCAGAATTCACAACGATTGAAGCATATCTTGCTTATGCAGATATGGAAGATATGATGGACTTAGTTGAAGGTTGTCTATCAACAGTAACTAAAGAAATTTTAGGATCATATGATATTTCTTATCAAGATGAAATCATTCATATGCAAGCACCTTGGAAACGTTGGCATATGGTTGATGCAGTTAAAGAAATTTCTGGTGTTGACTTCTGGCAACAAATGACTTTAGATGAAGCAAAAGCAGTTGCAAAAGAGCATGGCATCCACGTTGAAAAGCATTTTAGTTATGGTCATATTGTTGAAGCTTTCTTTGAACATTACGTAGAAGACAAGATCATTCAACCAACAATTGTTTATGGTCATCCAATTGAAATTTCTCCACTCGCGAAAAAGAATGCTGAAGATCCAAGATTTACTGATCGTTTTGAATTATTCATCATGAGAAGTGAATATGCAAATGCATTTAGTGAACTCAATGATCCAATCGATCAAAAAGAAAGATTTGAAAACCAATTAAAAGAAAAAGATTTAGGAAATGATGAAGCGACAGAAATGGATATTGATTTTGTTGAAGCATTAGAATATGGTATGCCTCCTACTGGTGGTATCGGTATTGGTATCGATCGATTCATTATGTTATTAACAAACACACCAAACATCAGAGATGTCATCTTATTCCCACATTTAAAACACAGATAATTTACTTAAAAATGACTTTTTTAAAGTCATTTTTTTTATAATGAAAACAAATGAAAGACTACAGTTTTTCTTACATTCTTGATATTTCTTTTCATATTTATTAAATTGACATATTTTTATGAAAAAAATATGAAAAAAGGCTTTTTACTGTTGTTTTTTCGTATAAAATGTTTTAGAATACAAGTGTATGTAAGCGTTTTTATATATTATAAAAATTTTCTATAAATCCATACCGGAGGAAGTAATGAAAACTATCGTAATCGGAGTTATCGGAGCTGATGTTCACGCTGTAGGCAATAAGATCATTGAGTACACACTTACAAAAGAGGGTTTTAATGTTGTAAATGTAGGTGTATTGTCATCTCAAGAAGATTTTATAAACGCAGCTATAGAGACATCGGCTTCTTTAATTTTAGTATCGTCTTTATATGGTCATGGCGAACTAGATTGTCGTGGCATGAGAGAAAAATGTGAAGAAGCTGGGTTAGATCATATTTTGCTTTATGTTGGCGGGAATATTGTCGTTGGAAAACAAGATTTTGATGAGGTTGAAAGCAGATTCAAAAACATGGGTTTCAATAGAGTCTATCCACCTGGTGTAAAAATTGATGACGTACTAGATACAATCAAATTAGACTTAGGGGGCATTTGATGAAAACATATTTGCTTGTCGATTTTGGTTCTACCTTTACCAAGCTAACAGCTGTTGATTTAGATAAGGAAGAAATCATCGCGACTGCAAAAGCAATTACTACTGTTGAAAAGGATATCATTATTGGATATCAAAAAGCTTTAGAAAGACTTCATGCAAAAATCGGTTATGAAATTAAGTTTGATAAAATCACAGCATGTTCTTCTGCTGCTGGTGGACTTAAGATGGTTGCTATAGGTCTTGTTGAAGAGTTAACTACTGAAGCAGCAAGAAGAGTATGTCTTGGTGCTGGCGCAAAAGTTGAACTCATTTTATCACACAACATTAACCTTCACGAAGTTGAAGAAATTAAGAATAAAAATATCGATATTATCCTACTTGCTGGCGGAGCAAATGGTGGCAATAAAGAATGTGTCATTCACAATGCTAAGCAACTAGCTAAATCAGACATTAAGGCACCTATTGTTTTTGCTGGAAACAAAGATGCTACTGATGAGATTGAAGAAATTCTTAAAAAAGCAAATAAAGAGTTTTATATTTGTGAAAATGTCATGCCTAGACTTAATGTCTTAAACATCAATAGTGCAAAGGACACAATCAAAGATATATTCGTTAAAAATATTATTGAAGCTAAAGGTATAAAAAAAGTCGAAAAACTCGTTGGTGAAGTTGTACTTCCTACACCAAATGCTGTTTTAATGGCTGCAGAGTTATTATCAACCGGTTTCGGAGATGAACCTGGTTTAGGTGATTTGATGCTTGCAGATGTTGGGGGAGCTACGACTGATATTTACTCAATGAGTTCTGGTTTACCTACACAAATGAATGCAATTTTATCTGGTTTAGAAGAGCCCTATGCTAAACGTACGGTTGAAGGTGATTTAGGCATGAGATACTCATCACTAGGTATCCTTCAATCTTTTACTGCGTCTGAAATAAGCCATTGGAAATCTCGAAATGTGGACATTGAGGCTGAAGCTCATAAACGTCATGATGATATTGAATTTATATCGTCTACCGATGAAGATTATATTGCAGATGATATTTTTGCAGGTAAATGCATCGATGTAGCGACATCAAGACATGTTGGTACCTTAAAAGGTGTTTATACACCGATGGGTGTTATGTACTACCAAGTTGGAAAAGATTTAACTCAAACAAACTATTTTATTGGGACCGGTGGCGTAGTAATTAGCAGTAAAGATCCGGTCGCAATCTTAAAAAATGGCGTAAAAATGGCTAGCAAACCGATGGAGCTACGTCCACAGAATCCAGAATATTTACTTGATAAAACCTATATCTTATCTGCTATGGGTTTATTATCTATGGACCATCCAGAAATTGCACTTAGAATTATGAAAAAATACATGGTTAAACTATAGGAGCCTATCATGCAAGTTAGAAATAAAAAATGGTCACTTGAAAAATTTTTGGAAGTTAGAAAAGAAGTGTTATCATCATGGCCAACTGGTCAAGATCCTATGCTTGATTTAGAACAAGCGGTAAAAACACTAAAGGCTGTTCCTGATCATAAAAATTTTGCGTTAAAATTATTAAAGGCTGAAAAAGAACAAAGAACGTATGTTCAACCAAGAGCTGGAGTTGCAACAGTTGAGGGTATGATTGAACTATTAAGTCATCTTGAAAAAGCTGGAGCTGATTTTTTGCCAGCAACCATAGACTCTTATACAAGACATAACAGACATCAAGAAGCTGAGGAAGGTATAGAAATCAGCAAACGTGAAGGTCGTTCACTTCTTAATGGTTTCCCTGCTGTAAATCATGGTGTTTCAGGTTGTAAAAAACTATTAGATCATCTGCATGTACCTCTACAAGCAAGACATGGAACACCAGATGCAAGATTATTATCTGAAATTATACATGCTGCTGGATGGACTTCAAATGAAGGTGGAGGAATATCTTATAATATTCCATATGCCAAGAATATCTCATTATCTGACTCCATCTACTACTGGCAATATTGTGATCGTTTAGTTGGTTATTACGAGGAACAAGGCATCCACATTAATAGAGAACCCTTCGGTCCATTAACTGGTACTTTAGTACCTCCTTCTATCGCGATTACTATTGGTATTATTGAAAGTATTTTAGCTGCAACTCAAGGTGTTAAACACATCACAGTGGGTTATGGTCAGTGTGGCAATGTGACACAAGATGTCGCGGCTATGCAAATGCTAAAAGAGTTAACTGAGTATTACTTGTTTACTTTTGGACATAAAAATATGCATGTAACAACTGTCTTTCATCAATGGATGGGCGGATTTCCACAAGATGAATCTGAAGCTTTTGGTTTAATTTCAATGGCATCAACAGTTGCTGCTTTATCAAAAGCAACCAAGATGATCACCAAAACTCCTGTTGAATCCATTGGCGTTCCAACCAAAGAAATGAACGCTGCTGGTATCAAAGCTTCAAAAGTTGTCGTTAACCTTTTAAAAGATCAATCTTATCCTGATTCAGAAAAACTGAAAGTCGAAAAAGAAATGATTCGTAAAGAAGTGACTTGCCTGATGGATAAAGTTATTGATTTAGGTATGGGTGATGTTGCAGTTGGTGTTATTAAAGCTTTTGAATATGGTATTATCGATGTACCGTTTGCACCAAGTAAGCAAACACATGGTGAAATTTTACCTGCAAGAGATAATGAGGGTTGTATAAGAATATTAGAGTTTGGACATTTAGGTATGTCTGAAGAAATCAAAAGGTTCCACAAAGAAAAATTACTAGAAAGGGCTACTCAGGAACAAAGAGCATTAGATTTCCAAATGACTGTTGATGATGTATACGCAGTTGGCATGGGACATCTAATTGGAAGATTAAAATGAAGATAAAAGAGGTTATATTTACAAAATCTTATACAGGATTTTATTTTGACGATCAAAAAGCCATCAAAAAGGATGCCATCCATGATGGTTTCTTATATGTTGGAGAACCTTTAACAGATGGTTTTGAGAAAATAAGAGTTCCTGGTGAGGCTATATCCATTCAACTTATCTTGGATGATGGATCAGTTGCAATCGGTGATTGTGCAGCCGTACAGTATAGTGGTGCTGGAGGCAGAGATCCATTGTTTTTAGCTGACACTTATATTCCTTTTATGGAAAAGCATATAAAACCATTTTTGCTTGACCAAGAAATCACAACTTTTAAAGATATGGCAAATGCTTTTGATCTACTAAAAATTGAAGGCAAAAGATTGCATACTGCAATTCGATATGGTGTTTCACAAGCCTTACTTTCTGCAGTATCTTTAAAAGAAAAAATAACGATGGCAGAAGTGATTAGAAATGAATATAATCCAAATTTAAAAACTTTAGCCTCAATTCCAATATTTGCACAAACAGGTGATGACAGATATACTAACGTTGACAAAATGATTCTAAAAGAAGTTGATTCACTTCCTCATGCGTTAATCAATAACGTCAAAGAGAAACTAGGCTATCATGGTGAAAAACTGATTGCTTATATTGAATGGTTGAAAAACAGAATCATCACCCAAAGAATCAAAGACGATTATAGCCCAATTCTTCATATTGATGTTTATGGAACCATTGGTATAGCGTTTAATGATGACCTTGATCAGATCGTATCATATTGTAGAGATCTTGAAGAAGCTGCTTCTCCTTTTAAACTACGTTTAGAAGGTCCATTTGATCAAGGCAATCGTGAAGATACTATGTTGATGCTAAAAAAATTAAGAGAACTTTTAGAAGAGCAAAATATCAATATCGAAATCGTTGCTGATGAGTGGTGTAATAATTTAGATGATATTAAATATTTTGCTGATCATAAAGCTGGTCATGTATTGCAAATCAAAACACCTGATTTAGGTGGTCTACATCATATCGCTGAAGCTATTCTTTATTGTAAAGAAAAAGGCATAGGTGCATATTGTGGTGGTACATGTAATGAAACGAATTTATCTGCAATTGCTACAACCCATGTAGCGATTGGTGCTGGTGCTGATGTGTGTTTAGCAAAACCAGGTATGGACGTCGATGGTGGCTATATGATTGTAAAAAATGAAATGGAAAGAGTACTTTCACTTTCAAAAATCAAAAGATAGGTGATCAATCTGAAAAATTCTGCTACAGCTGGAACATACGAATCTAATGATTGTATAGTAACAGTTAAAAAAAGCGAAGGTATTACTATTGAAATTGATAGTGTTGTTAAAGAGCAATTTGGAAAACAAATTGAAAAAGTTGCTTTAGAAACATTATCTTCTTTAAACATATCCAACATCCATGTTTATATTAAAGATAAAGGCGCACTAGATTATACAATCATCGCTAGAATCAAAACAGCGATTAAAAGGTTAGGTGTTTGAAATGAGAAAAAGTTTATTATTTATCCCAGCGAATCATCCAGGCATGCTACAAAATGTTGATATTTTTGATGCTGACGGTATCATTTTCGATTTAGAAGATGGTGTGGCACTCACAGAAAAAGATGCAGCAATGGACTTACTTGCTTCTTTTTTCAAACATTTTCATTTAAAAAATATTGAAAAAATTGTAAGAATTAATGAGATCAACGATCTAGATCTCATCATGTGCGAGCAAATCGATACAGTTTGTTTACCTAAAGCAGACACTGATGTATTAAAATTGCTTGATAAAAAACTTTCTACTTTAGAAAAAAAATATAGGCTCACTCACAAAATTCAAGTAATTGCTTTAATTGAAACACCTGAATCCATCTTAAATGCTCTATCTATTGCAAAACAACCAAGAGTAAATGGATTACTATTGGGTGCTGAAGATTTGTCTACATATCTAGGTGTTCGTAGAACACTTGAGGGAAAAGAAATCGAATTTGCTAGAAACATGGTTATCTACGCTGCAAAATCCATGGGTATTGATGCCATTGACACACCCTTTACTGATACAAATGATATTGATGGACTAAACAAGGATATTGAATATGCAAAACAACTCGGTATGAACGCAAAAGCATGTATACATCCGAACCAAATTGAATCTGTCAATCATCTTTTTAGACCATCTCAAGAGGATATATTATTCGCACAAAAAATTTTACTCGCAAAAGAACAAGCTGATCGAGAAGGACTTGGAGCTTTTTCAGTCGACGGAAAAATGGTTGATAAACCAATCATCGATAGAGCCCTTCAAATCATTAAAGCGTCAAAGGAATGATAACGTTGATTAAAAACGGTGTTCAAAGAATGATTCCAAATGGATATAAACCTTTTGTATCTGACGATCATTTTAAACAAGAAGTCTACCAAAAAATCGAAAAGGTATACGCAAAAAAAGAAGCTCAAATGTTAGCTTCTATTTCTGCTATATTTGACATCATACCGATCAAAGATGGTATGACTTTATCATTCCACCATCATTATAGAAATGGTGATTTGTTAGTAAATATGGTTGCTGAAGAAATTAAAAAACGTGGATTAAAAAATATGACATTTGCACCAAGTTCTATTTTCCCAGTGCATAAGCCTTTAAGTGATCTTATTAAAAACAAACACATCACATCCATATATACAAACTATATCAGTGGAGATGTGGCTGATACAATAAGTTATGGACACATGAAAGATTTACTAATTATGGATACCCATGGTGGTAGAGCAAGAGCAATAGAAACGGGAGATATTAACATTGATGTTTGCTTTATTGCTGCAAGTGCAGCAGATAAACATGGTAATGCAAATGGCATTGATGGGCCAAATCCTTGCGGTCCACTGGGATATATATATCCAGATTTATATTATGCAAAACATAAAGTCATTGTTACTGATACTATTTTAGATAAACTTTCATCGAATGATATTGACCATTCGTTTGTAGACTATATCATAAAAGTCAGTCAAATTGGTTTATCAACTGGAATTGAATCAGGGACAACCCAAATGACCAAAGACCCTATCCAATTAAAAATAGCGAAAGACACAGTAAATCTTGTTAAAGAGTTAGGACTGATTAAAGATGGCTTAAGCTTCCAAACAGGAGCTGGTTCAACATCAATCGCAGTATCTCATTTTTTAAAAGGCGAAATGGTCAAACAAAATATAAAAGGTTCGTTCGCAAGTGGTGGAATAACTAAAAGTCTTACTTCTATGTTTGAAGATCAGTTATTCGATGACCTTTATGATGTACAATCATTTGATTTAGAAGCGGTAGAGTCATATAAGAAAAACAAGCACCATCATCTCATGGATGCTTCACAATATGCAAATCCATTTTATAAAGATAACATCGCAAGCAAACTAGATATTGTCATCTTAGGTGCAACCGAAGTTGATTTAAATTTCAATGTGAATGTCACTACTTCTTCTACCCACAAACTCATGGGTGGTAGTGGAGGTCACAGTGATACTGCTTATGAATCAAAGCTAACAATCATAACGACAAACCTTGTTAAATCGAGAATACCTTTTATCAAAGACCATGTAGAAACAATTTCTACACCTGGAACTAGTGTTGATATAGTCGTCACTGAAAGAGGTATAGCAGTCAACCCAAGAAGAAAAGACTTGCTGGAAAAATTAAAAGATAGTTTGCTAAACATCACGCCTATTGAATCGCTTTATCAAAAAGCTCTCGATATAACATATAAACCTGAACCCATTAAACATAAAGAACGAATTATTGGGCTCATTCGATATAGAGATGGATCAATCATTGATTCTATATATGAGGTAGACCACAAATGATGGATTATATGATTAGGGATATACTTTTAGACTCAGAAATTGGTGAAGTCAAAGAGCTCCTTGAAAAAAACAATTTAATCTATGAATCCTCAGTCACTAAAACAATTGGGTTATACGATAAAAACAAATTGATTGCTACTGGTTCTATCGACCATAACGTGATTAAAATGATTGCAGTTGATCCAAATTATCAATCGCAAAACATCAGCTCTAAAATATTATCACACTTACTCTTTTATTTAGAAGCACACGACATCAATCATTACTTCTTATTTACTAAACCAGAAAACAAAGACATCTTTTCGAACTATAATTTTAATAAAATTATGGAAACAAAAGACATTATTCTTTTCGAGAATAATAAAGATGGCATCCATAAAGCGTTAACTGAATTGAGTCAATCTCTTCCTGCTAAAAAAGGATCAAGGGGTTGTATTGTTATGAACTTAAATCCAATGACTTTAGGACATCTATACTTAATTGAAGAGACATCAAAAATACATGACGATATCATTATATTTTTAGTTGAAACAGATGCTTCTTTATTGAGTTATGAGACAAGATTATCAATACTAAAAAAAGCAATTAAACATTTAAGTCACGTTTATATCTTGCCTTCTACAAACTATATGATTTCAAGAGCAACTTTTCCTACATATTTTTTGAAAGAAAAACAAAAAATGGATGTATACACAGAACTTGATGTTTCTATTTTTAAAACTTACTTTATGCCCATCTTTCAAATCGATAAACGTCATGTGGGTGAAGAACCTATAGATGAGCTAACAAGATTCTACAACTTAAAAATGAAAGAAATGCTAAAAGATCAATTAATTGTCATTCCAAGAAAAACTTATGAGAACAATGTGATAAGTGCTTCTTATGTTAGAAAACTTGCAACCGAAAAAAAATATGATATGATTAAATCAATAGTTCCAAAAGCTACCTATAAATTTTTGATATCAAAAAAAGGAAGAGAATTATTCAATGAATGATCATATTTTAAAAGCTCGAGAAGAACGATTTGAACATATCAAAAGCATCTCAAAAAATTATAAAACCCTTATTCTTATAAAGTCAAACACACCAGGGCAAAATAAAGAAAGATACTCAAGTTTTTTTCTTTTGAATATATTTCACGGGTTGATAGAAAATCAATTTAAAGTCATCTATAAAACATTTAAAAAGGGCTTTGATGGGCCCTATTATGTTTATGCAATACAAGCAGACCAATTGGAAGAAATAAAAGATACTCTGATTGATATAGAAACAAGTCACCCTTTAGGTAGGCTCATAGATTTAGATTTATATCAAGATCAAAAACTTGTTTCAAGAGAAGATTTTAATTTACCTTTACGAACCTGCATGTTGTGTGAAAAACCAGCAATTGCTTGTATGCGAGAGCAAACACATACCTTGGAAGAACTGTTGTTACATATAGATATCTCAATTGTAGAATTTTTAAAAAAAGAAATATCTCATTTTATTAAACAAGCAATGTTAAACGAACTTAACTTAGATCCTAAGTTCGGACTTGTAACACCAACATCTTCAGGATCACATCCAGATATGAACTACAAACTTATGTATCAATCCATTGATATTTTGATGCCTTATTTTCTTGAAATATTTGAGCTAGGTATGATCTTTGATGATGACCCAAACTTATTTGATAAAGCAAATCACATAGGTAGGCAAGCAGAAAAGGAAATGTATCTTTTTACAAATGATGTCAACACATATAAAGGATTAATATATATATTGGGTTTTGTGCTTCTATCCATTGGACATATCATTAAAAACAGTAAGCCCTCGTCTGATATCTATCAAAGAATAAAGGAACTATCCTTCCATGTTTTAGATGACTTTAAGTCAAACATAATGACAGCGGGTATCAATGCTTTTAAAACCTATCAAATCAAAGGCATTAGAGGTGAAGTTTTTAATGGACTTCCAACTGTTAAGAAAGCTTTTAACTATTTTAAATATATCGACATACTAGATCCAAAGAACTATCATCACATATTATTGTTTTTCATGATTCACAGTGAAGATACCGTGCTGCTCAATCGCTCAGGTTCGCTTGAAAACTATCAACATTTTAAAGCTATGTCGTCCCAAGTTAACCCTTATATCGATAAAGACATTAAAGACTTCACAAATTATTGTATCAAACATAACATAAGTTTCGGTGGTTCTGCAGATTTATTCATTGTCTTTCAGTTTATACATCAATTTAGCTTATTTTATACATAAAGGCTTGGAATCTCCAAGCCTTTATTCGTGCTATAATTCTATAGTTTTGTATTTGTTCACTTCATCTTTAACAAGATTTCCACCATATATATCATAGGTAACAATCACTGGAAAATCTTTTACCTCTAGCTTGTGAATCGCTTCTGGTCCTAACTCAGGGTAAGCAATAACTTCACTTTTAAGCACTTTTTTTGATAACAATGCTCCAGCACCACCGACAGCTTGAAGATATACACCCTTTTGCTCAATCATTTCTTCTATGAACGCATCACTTCTATCTCCTTTACCTATCATAACTTTTAATCCTTTTTCCATCAGTGGTTTGGCAAAAGGATCCATACGATAACTAGACGTTGGTCCACATGACCCTATAGGTTGTCCAATTTTTGCTGGCGTTGGTCCTACATAATAAATAACTTGTCCAACAAAATCAAAAGGTAATGGTTCATTCTTTTCTAAAGCTTCGACCATTTTTTTATGTGCTTGGTCTCTACCTGTATAAATCGTACCTGAGATATATACAATATCTCCTGCTTTCATCCGTTTAATCGTCTCTTCATAAATAGGCGTTTTTACGTGCATCATATCACCCCCGTTTTATGTCTTGAAGCGTGACATTGTAGATTGATAGCTACTGGCAATGATGCAATATGACATGGATGAACATTAATTTTAACTGCAAGTGCAGTCGTTGTTCCTCCAAATCCCATAGGACCTACACCAAGTTGATTAATCTCATCTAAAATTTCAGATTCAAGTTTTCTGAGCATTGGATCTGGATTAACATCCTCGACATCTCTTAAAATAGCTTCTTTTGCTATCAAAGCTGATTTTTCCAAGTTCCCACCAATACCAATGCCCACAATCAGTGGTGGACAAGGTTTTCCACCAGCATAAAAAATCGTATGCAGTACAAGTTTTTTTATACCTTCTATACCTTCTGCAGGTGTAAGCATCTTTACCAAACTCATGTTTTCACTACCTCCGCCTTTTGGAGCTAAAGTGATTTTGATTTGATTTCCTGGAACAAGTTTGATATGTATGATAGCTGGTGTATTATCATTTGTATTGATGCGGTCTAATGGATGTCTTACAATAGACTTTCTAAAGAAGCCTTCATCATAAGCTTCTCTTACACCTTGATTAATCGCTTCATATAAGTCACCTTTTAAATGCACATCATAACCAAGTTCAACAAAACAAACTACTAAACCTGTATCTTGACACATAGGTGCTTTTTCCAATCTGGCAATTTCGTCATTTTCCACAATTTGTTCTAAAACGTTTTGACCAATTTTTGATTTTTCTGATTTAATTTTCTCCCTGAGTAAATCAATAAAAGAAGTGCCCAGATCACAATTGGCATCAAGTGCTAATCTTTTTACTTCTTCTGTTATCATTTTCGACTCTATTATTCGCATATTCTCACCTACTTCTATTATACATGAGATTTTAATTAAATAAAGGTAAATATACTCTTGATAAGTGACTATATCTTTGCTTAAAAATATGATACAATAAATATATATAAGCGCTTACATTTTTTGAAAGGAAAATGACAAATCATGATAATATTAGACGGTCAAAATTTAACAATAGATGATCTTGTTTTTATTGCTAGACATCACGAGAAGGTATCAATTTCAAAGGAAAGTATTAAAGACATTCACAAGGCTTCTGCTTTAGTCGAGGAGCTTTTAAAAAGAGAAAAACCAATTTATGGCATTAACACAGGTTTTGGTCACTTGGCAGATGTTAAGATTGAAGACGATAAGCTTGAAGAGCTACAAGTCAATCTCTTAAAAAGTCACGCATGTTCTATGGGGGATCCTTTATCTATTGAAGTCGTTAGAGCTATGATAGCTCTAAGAATCAATGCACTCATCAAAGGATATAGTGGAACACGATTAGAAACCATAGAGCTTATGGTTCGATTTTTAAACGAAAACATCATACCAGTAATCTTTGAACAGGGTAGTTTAGGTGCAAGTGGAGATTTAGCTCTTCTTGCACATATGGGTTTACCGCTTTTAGGACTTGGTGAGGTATATTATAAAAATGAGCGTATGCCTGCAAGTATCGCGCTTGAAAAAGCACATATAAAGCCACTTGATAAATTACATCCAAAAGAAGGATTGAGTTTAATTAACGGAACACAAGCGATGACAGCTATTGGAGCTTTAGTTTTATATGATGCTTTTAAACTACTCAAATTTGTTAATGTATCATTGGCACTCACCATGGAAGCATTAGAATCTATTATAGATGCATTTGATCCAAAAATTCAAAATGTTAGAAAACATCTTGGACAAATGGAGGTTGCATATGATGTAAAAGAAATACTTAAAGATAGTAAAAATATAACTCATCAATGTACAAAACGCGTTCAAGATGCTTACTCTATCAGATGTGCTCCTCAAGTTCATGGAGCTTCTCTTGATGTTTTCTACCATGTGAAGAACATCATTGATATTGAAATGAATTCTGTGACTGATAATCCCATTTTGTTTATTGACGAAAAACAAGCGATTAGTGCGGGTAACTTTCACGGGCAACCTTTAGCTTTAGCTTTCGACTATTTGGGTATGGCAATCTCAGAACTTGCAAACATCAGTGAGCGTCGTATTGAAAGACTTGTTAATCCAAAATTAAATGATGGATTACCTCCTTTTTTATCATCACATTCTGGAGTTAATTCAGGGTTTATGATAGTTCAATATGCTGCAGCATCTATTGTTAGTGAAAATAAAGTGTATGCACATCCAGCATCAGTTGATTCCATACCTTCCTCTGCAAACCAGGAAGATCATGTATCCATGGGTGCTACTTCAGCAAGAAAAGCAAAAACCATATTAGATAATACTAGAAAAGTCATTGCTTTAGAGATGTTTACTGCTTCCCAAGCATTACATTTCAGAGGAAAAGAGCATTTAGGTCAAAAAACCAAAATCGCTTTTGACTTTATTTCAAATCAAATCCCATTCATTAGGACAGATGAAGTGATGTATCCACACATTCATAAAGCAGAACATATGTTAAATGATGATACTTTATATAACTTACTTTTTAAAGGAGATGATGAGCTTGCGTGAAATAACACTTGAACATATCTTTGATACTCTGCCAGAATATCCAACATTTGAAGAAGGTATTAGAAGAGCACCAAAAAGAGAAATGTCATTAAGCAATAAAGAGATAAAATTGGCACTTAAAAATGCGCTAAGATATATTCCCAAAAAATGGCATGATACGATAGCACCTGAATTTTTAGAAGAATTATTAACACATGGAAGAATTTATGGGTACCGCTTCCGTCCTAAAGGAAATATCAAAGGACTTCCAGTTGATCATTACCCAGGAAAAACACTTGAAGGTAAAGCATTTCAAGTCATGATTGATAACAATCTTGATTTTGATGTTGCCCTTTATCCTTATGAACTTGTTACATATGGAGAAACTGGTCAAGTTTGTCAAAACTGGATGCAATATCACCTTATCAAAAAATACTTAGAAATTTTGGAAGATGATCAAACACTTTCAATTCTCTCTGGTCACCCTTTAGGGTTATATAAGTCTAATAAAGAAGCTCCTAGAATCGTTTTAACCAATGGTCTTATGGTTGGTATTTATGATAACATGGACGATTTTAATCGAGCACAAGCCTTAGGTGTTGCTAATTATGGTCAGATGACTGCGGGTGGATTCATGTATATTGGCCCCCAAGGTATTGTCCATGGCACCTATTCTACTTTACTAAATGCAGGTAGACTTAAACTTGGATTATCTTCACAAGAGAACCTTAAAGGTAAGTTATTCGTGTCATCTGGATTAGGTGGAATGAGTGGTGCACAAGGCAAGGCCATCAAAATCGCTGGTGGTGTCGGCATTATTGCAGAAGTTGATCTATCTAGAATTAAAACGCGTCATGACCAATCTTGGGTATCAAACATTGTTCGAAGCCCTAAAGAAGCATTTGAAATCGCTAAGGATCATCAAGAAAAAGGGTTATCTATTGCGATTGCCTATCACGGAAATATAGTCGATCTATTGGAATATGCTTATAAACATCATATTCACATCGATTTATTGAGCGATCAAACGAGCTGCCACGCTGTCTATGATGGCGGTTATTGTCCTGTTGATATGTCATTTGAACAAAGAACTGATTTGCTCAAGACAGATAAACACTTATTTAAACAAAAAGTTGATCAAACACTCCATAGACACTATCACGCAATAGAAAATTTAGTTCAGCAAGGTACATATTTCTTTGATTATGGTAATAGTTTTTTGAAAGCACTCTATGATTCTGGAATTAAAAACATATGTAAAAACAAAGAAAATGATTTAGATGGTTTTATATATCCATCGTATGTAGAAGATCTCATGGGACCACTACTTTTCGATTATGGTTATGGTCCATTTAGATGGGTATGTTTATCTGGAAAAGAAAAAGATTTAGACCTAACTGATCAAGTCGCAATGTCATGCATTGATCCAAGACGAAGATTTCAAGATAATGATAATTACTTATGGATTAAAAACGCAAAGCAAAACAATCTTGTTGTAGGGACAAAAGCCAGAATTCTTTATCAAGATGCCTATGGAAGATTAAATATAGCATTAAAATTTAATGAACTCGTTCGAGATAAAAAAACAGGCCCAATCATGCTTGGTAGAGATCACCATGATACCGGTGGTACTGATAGTCCTTTTAGAGAGACAGCAAACATAAAAGATGGATCAAACATCATGGCGGATATGGCAACACATGTTGCTTTAGGTAATGCCCTTAGAGGTATGAGTTTAGTTGCTCTTCATAACGGCGGGGGCGTCGGTATCGGCAAATCCATTAATGGTGGATATGGTATGGTGCTTGATGGTTCTTACCGTGTTGATGAAATTTTAAAAAGGGCAATGCTTTATGATGTTATGGCTGGTGTATCAAGACGGGCTTGGGCTACTAATGAACATGCTTTAGAAACAACAAAAACATTTAATGAAACAAGTAATCATTCCACAGTTACTATACCTTATGTAGCTGATGAAGCATTGTTAAACAAAACACTAAAAGAGAAAGGGATCTGATCATGAAAAAAATTGTCCAATGTGTACCCAATATCTCTGAAGGTAGAGATTTAGAAAAAATAAATCAAATCATTGAACCGCTAAAAGATAAAAAAGGATTTAAGCTTGTAAGTTATGAACCTGATCAAGACTATCATCGAACAGTCATTACACTTATTGGAAATCCTGATGATATGATTGATCCACTTGTTGATTTTTTTAAGCAAGCAAAAAAACATATTGATATGAACAAGCACCAAGGGGAGCACCCAAGAATGGGTGCTGTTGATGTTGTGCCATTTATCCCTATTTCTGGAATAAAAATTGATGAGTGCGTCGATTATGCAAAGATACTTGCTAAAAAAGTCAATGAAACATTAGACATACCAATATTCTTATATGCACAAGCAGCATCACATCCTGATAGAGAGAGTTTGCCTAACATCAGAAAAGGTGAATTTGAAGGCATGAAAGAAAAAATCAAAGATCCTAAATGGATTCCTGATTATGGAAATCCAAAGATACATGATACATTTGGTGTCACCGCTATAGGCGCAAGACTTCCATTGATCGCTTATAATATTGATCTTGATACAAATGATCTTGAAATCGCAAAGACACTTGCAAAAACCATCAGAAAATCGAGTGGTGGATTTCAATATATACAAGCAGGTCCTGCATATTTGGAAGAAAGACATCATACCCAAGTAACCATGAATATATTAGATTATAAAAAGAATCCAATCTATAGAATGTATGAAATGATTCATATGGAAGCATTAAGATATGGAGTAAAAGTCGTTTCCTCTGAGATTGTTGGATTAGTGCCTAAAGACGCGATATATCGTTCATTATGTTATTACCTAGATATGGAAAATATTGCATATGATTCAAAGATGAGTCTAGATGAAATGACTCAGTATGCCATTCAATATTTAGGCTTTAGAGATTTCAATTCATCAAAGATTGTCGAGTTTCACATCGAGGGTTTATCATGAAAGCTGATTTAATTATTATTAACATTAATAAACTCTATAACCCAACAAAAACACCACCTATTAAAGGAAGTGACATGTCAGTTTTAGAAGTTGTTGATCAGCCGTTTATCGCAATAAAAAGTGGCAAAATTCTTGACTATGGAACACATGATTTCGAACATTTAAAAGATGATGATACTACAATTCTAAATGCTCAACAAAAGATATGTTTACCTGGCTTTATTGATTCACATACGCATTTAGTTCATGCAGGATCTAGAGAGCATGAATTTGAAAAACTTAGACAAGATGTCCCTTATCTTGATATATTAAAACAAGGTGGTGGTATTTTAGGTACTGTCGATAAAACAAGAAAAGCTTCATTTGATGATCTCTATCATCAAGCCTATCAATCATTAAATAGATTTTTAGAATATGGGGTTACTACTTTAGAAGCAAAAAGCGGATATGGATTGTCTTTAGAGCATGAAATCAAACAATTGAAAGTAGCTCATGCACTAAATGAACATCACCCAATAGATATCATATCAACTTACATGGGTGCACACGCAATCCCAAATGAATTTAAAAATAATAAAGAAGCGTACATCAAGCAGATCAAAGCCGATTTAGAAATGATTAAAACAGAAAACCTAGCTGAGTTTGTAGATGTATTTTGTGAAACGGGTGTCTTTAGTGTCTCTGAAACCAAAGATATATTAGAACATGCAAAATCATTAGGATTTAAAATAAAAGTTCATGCAGATGAAATCGATCCCCTTGGTGGCACTGGATTGGGAGTTGACTTGAAGGCAACTTCTGTTGATCATTTAATGGCAATTAAAGATGTAGACATTGAAAAACTAGCATCCTCAATGACTATTGGTAATATTTTGCCTGGTACATCTTTTTACTTAAATAAAAATTACGCCAATGCGCGAAAAATGATCGATCATGGCTGTGCGATTTCTATCTCTAGCGACTATAATCCCGGTAGCTGTCCGACAGAAAACTTTCAACTGATTATGCAGCTTGCTGCAAATCATCTAAAACTAAAACCTGAAGAAATCGTTAACGCAGTAACATTAAATGCAGCTTATCATTTAGGTATAGATCAAACAAAAGGTTCAATTCAAAAAGGAAAAAATGCAGATTTAATATTACTTGATATACCCAACTTATCCTACATGTTATATCACTTTGGCATCAATCATATCAGTGATGTTATCGTCAAAGGAAAGCATGTCATTAAGTCTAATACAGAAAGGAAGACCATATGAAACTCATCGATTTAAAAACTATTGATTTTATTAATGAAATTGATTCTCAGAAACCAGCTCCTGGTGGAGGATCTGTTTCAGCTTTATTATCCACTTTAGGTGTATCACTCGCGAGAATGGTAGGTCACCTAAGTGTTGGAAAGAAAAAGTTCTTAAAGCTTGATCAAGACATACAAAATGAGTTCAATGAACACTTAAATCACCTTCTAGTCATTAAAGAAGAACTCATTCAGTTAATCGATAAAGATACTGAAGCATTTAATCTAATTATGACTGCTTACCAACAACCAAAAGATGATCCTCATCGTAATCAAGCCATCCAGGATGCAACACTAGAGGCAATTAAGGTTCCATATCGAGTTGCGCAAATATCTTTTAAGGCTTTAGAAAGATTATCTTTCATCTTAGCATATGGTAATAAGCAAACGATTTCTGATTTAGGTGTTTCAGCTCTATCTTTGTCTAGTGGTATCGAAGGTGCGCTCATGAATGTTTTAATTAACATTCCTGGTTTGTCTAGTGAAAATCAAAAAAACTTATACCAGCAAGAAGCTAAAAAAATTTTGAAAGAAACTCATGAACTCAAACAAACGCTTTTAAATCTTATATATGAGCATCTATAAAAAAGTCTAAAAAAAGAGCTAGTTCTTTCATAGTGAACTAGCTCTAACATAGGCTTTTTTTTATAATGTTTCTTGAACAAGTATTTGATCATGTGTTAAATTGTTAATCCATTTACCTGATTTTGTTCTTCGATATCCAAGTAAGAACTTAGTGATCTCTTCAAAGTTTACAAAAATAATGATTATATATAATGGTAATTGTGTGAACCTTGATAAAACAAATGCTAAAGGTACACCAAGTCCCCATAATGATAAGATTTCAATAAATAATGCAAATTTAGTATCTCCACCTGATCTTAAAATACCAACAATCATGATTGCATTTAAAAATTTAATTGGTGCATAAAATGCATATACTCTTAAAATCATCACTACAGTGTCTGTTACTGCGTCACTTAAATTACCAAATAAAGGAACAATGGTAGGTGCTAAAATAAATAAAACACTACCTAGTACAATACCTAATGTTATGCCTAGTTTCATAAATCTAACTTCCCATTCTTTTGCTGTTATGAGATCGCCATCACCTAGTCTATTTCCTAACATAACTGCGGATGCATTTGCAATTGCAATGGTAGCAACCCAGAAGATTGAGTTGATTTGGTTTGATAAATAAATGCTTCCAACCGCTTTATCTCCAATAAAGCCATATGCAACAAGATACATGGTCATACCAAGACCCCAAAAACCTTCATTTAGTAAGACAGGAACTGCGGTTTTAAATATCTTAGCTAAAAATGCTTTAGTCACTCTTCTTAAAGCAGAGAAATGTATTTTCAATGCAGGTTCTTTACTTACAAATAAATATCCCACAGATAATAATGCAATCACACTAGATGATATGAGTGTTGCTAGACCAGCACCTCTAACACCGAGCTCAGGAAATCCCATACGACCTCCAATAAATCCATAATTTAAGAAGGTGTTTAATAAAACTCCCATGATTTGAAAAATAGATGGCCATAATACCTTTTGGACATTTCTTGCAAGCATGCTTATTGAAAAACTAACGGTCATTGTGATGAAACTAAAACCCATGATCGTCAAATATGAAATTCCCAAATCAATAACATTTTGATTAGGCGCTTCATTTAAGTTAAATAATCTGATTAATTGTTCTGGTATTGTTAATGCTAAACCTAGAAAAATCATCGCAAACCCTAAACCTGTCATTAACATAATCAAAAATACTTTTGATATATGATCATATTCTTTTGATCCATGATACTGTGCAATAAAAATACCAAAACCAGAAAATAGTCCGAATTGGATGATATTGAGTAAAAATAAAAATTGACTACCAATACCAACAGCACTTAACGCATTATCTCCAAGCTCCGTTACCATAAAAGTATCTATGATGCCCAATAGTGATCCTAAGAGTTGTGAGAAAAATATTGGAATTGCAATTTTTATTAATATATTGTAAAAATGTTTGTTTTTATCTTTTGTTGTCATAATTATTCTCCGTTATTCAAAATCCAACTTATTATAGCATGTATTTTACAAGTAAACAATGAAAATTACATACTTCTTTTTTATACTTTTCATGTTAAACTAAAACTATAATTACTTGAGGTGAGCGTATGAATCAACTTTTTAAAGTAAAAGCGTTTATTAAGAATGACCAAGGCGGAAATAAAGCCGGGGTATATCTATTTGCGGATGACTTAACTGATCAAGAAATGTTGGAAATCGCAAAAAATCTAGGCTATAGTGAAACTGCATTTGTTATGAAAGGCAAGGTTGCTGATTTTAAAGTAAGATTTTTTACACCAACAAATGAGGTAGATTTGTGCGGACATGCGACTATTTCTACATTTCATGTATTACGAAAACTTGATATCATAGGAGATAGTATATATACACAAGAAACCAAAGCAGGTATACTCAAAGTAAATGTTATTTTGGGTCAAGTATACATGCAACAGTTGCCACCTCAATATATTGAAGAGGTTAGTCAAGATATCATATCAAAGACATTTAATCATATTGAGTTTCACGAATCTTTGAAACCTTATGTTGTTTCAACCGGTATAAAAGAAATATTTGTCCCTGTTAAAAATAATCAAATATTGAATCAGCTTAATCCAAATATTCAAGAGATGATTAAAACTTCTCATGCATATGGGGCTATAGGGATGCATGTGTTTGCTCTAGATGACGAAGTCGATGCATCTGGAAGAAATTTCGCACCGGTTGTAGGTATCATTGAAGAAAGTGCAACCGGAACTTCAAATGGTGCTCTTGCATGTTATCTTCACAAATTTTATAAGAAAAAACACTTTTATACACTTAAACAAGGTTATTCTATGCATCAACCTTCTGAACTTAAGGTATATGTTGATTACAAAAGTTCAAAAATCACAGATGTTTGGGTAGGCGGAATCTCAAAGATTATCGAATAATAACAATGAAAAAGATCATATCAAATTGATATGATCTCATTTTTTTATTTTGTTTTAATCCCTTTATTTTTAAGCATCGTTACAGCAAAACTAGCAACATCAAATGCATATTTTTTTTGCCCAAAGCCTGCATCATATCCAAGCTCTTTAGCTAAAGCATGATTGATTCTTGGTCCTCCAATAATCACAATAAAATCATCTCTTTTATGTTCAGCTTCTAGAAGTTCTATAAAGCTTGTTAAGTTCTGAATATGAATGTCTTTTTGTGTTACTGTTTGACTGATTAAGATGACATCAGCCTGATGCTTAATTGCTTCTTCTAATAGTGTTTCATTATCAACTTGTCCACCTAAATTGATTGCTTTTACACCTTTATATCTCTCTAAACCGTAATTACCATTATAGCCTTTCATATTCATGATCGCATCAATTCCAACTGTATGAGCGTCAGTCCCTGTTGATGCTCCTATAAAAACTATATCTTCTTTAAAATGATTCTTTATGAAAGTTTCTACTTCTTCTTTAGTCATTGATTCATTTTCGACTTCCACAACTTTAACTTCATCTAAGTCAACCTGATGTTTCACAGTCCCATATAAAACATAAAAGCTGAATCCGTCACTTAAAGCTTCACTATGAACGACACTTGGATCTAAAATACCCATTTCTAAAGCAAGTTTTTTTGCAGCTTCGTCTCCTAGAGTACTATGGTTGATAGGCAGTGTAAAGCTCATTTGAATCTTCCCATCGTTAAGTGTATCTCCATAAGGTCTAATTAAATGCTTCATTTACTTATCCCCCTTTAAATGTAATAACAACATATCTAATAGTGGATTTTGGTAATCTCTATGTTTTTGAAAAACACCATCTAAACCTTTGCCTTGATTTTCTAAACGCTTTATCCCTGCAAAAGTCCCTTTTTCTAAAGTCATAAATAAACCTTCATCTTTAATTTCTTTTAGCAAATCGTGTGCTTCCGATAATACACTTTCTGCTCTGTTATTTATGATGCCATCTGGCCTATAACTAATTTCATCGCCAAAGTTTTTAAATGCTTTAGCAATGTAAGCTGCGTTATCTAAAGCTAGCGCACGATCACTCATAAAAGGCGTATGAACAGCTTCAGTAAGCATTCCAAGTAAATGGATATTTTGCTTGGTTGTTACAGCAGTGATGTTGAATAAAGCATTTTGGACCATACCCATAAAAATATTACCCGTCATATGTTTAGTTGGCGGCATATATTTCAGTGGTGCATTTGGAAATAGTGCTCTTGATAACTCAGCTTGAGCAACTTCATAAAGAAAACTATTTTCTACTTCAGGTGATATTTCATATGCATGACCTAATCCCATCAAAGATGCATCCATGTATGCAACTTCTGCGAATTTTTCATTGATCATTTGTGATGCAATAACAGTGTGTGCATGATCAAATGCATCAGATGTTGTTAAATAATTATCTTCACCTGTGTTAATAGTAATTTTAGCAAATGCACTCAACACTCTTGAAAAATATTGATCTATAAAAGTTCTTTTCATATTGATATCTCTAAAAATGATGCCATATAATGAATCATTTAGCATCATATCTAGTCTTTCGAGTGCACCCATTGCAGCAATTTCAGGCATACATAATCCTGAAGCATAATTCACTAATTTAATGTATCTACCTTCTTCTTTAGATACATCATCTAAAGCTTTTCGCATGAGTTTAAAATTCTCTTGAGTCGCATATGTACCACCAAATCCGACAGTTGTTGGACCATAAGGTACATAATCAAGTAAAGACTGACCAGTGCTTCTAATGACAGCAATAATATCAGCACCTTTTTTCGCTGCAGATACTGCTTGTTTTATATCTTCATAGATATTACCGGTTGCAACTATAACATATTTTTCAGGTGTTTCTTTATTTTTAGAGATTGCTTTTTCTCTGATTTGGGTCATTTCTTGAATTTTAAGCATAGATTCATCGAAAAATGGCGTGAGCAGATTCATATATGGACTTTTAGGCATATGTGTATATCTATTAAGATTTATTTTATCATCGCTAATCTTTCTAGCTAAATCATTTGGATTCAGACTATATTCATGCATAGCATAAGATATATAATGACAAACACCTTTTGATAAGTCAGCCTTTGATTTGATGTGATCAACGATAACATTCACATATGGTACATCAAACTCGTTTATACCATCAATGCCTAATAGTCTTAGTACAGATCTTTCTACCGATACAGTTGTATGCTTATAAATATATGACATAACATCATCAACGATGTGTTTAGCATAGTCTTTAGATAGTTGAATTATATTTTGATCTAGAATTAGTTTTGACATACTATGACCCCATTTCTTTAACGTTATAGATTTCTATATCTATATGCTTTTTAATTTCTTGATAAAACCTTTTTTTATCATAATGATATCCAGAAGGACTAAAAGGATTAATAGTGACTGCGATGATAGGAACTTGTTTTAACACACATAGTCTTATGTTTAGCTGTTTTAAATAGTCATAATGTTTGATATCTAACATGAGTTTTGTAGGATCTTCAATGATTAATTTAAAATTCTTTATGCGGTTTTTTACAATGAACTCAATCATTTTTGTAGTTAAAGCGCCCTTTATTTCAAGCACCAGAATATCTTTTTGATAAGGTATGATTTCATCAAAGTTTTTTTCCTTGAATAGTTTTTTATCTTTTTCTGTAATTATACACATATGATAAGGTTTATCTATATGTGATTTTTCAATTGGCAAATCAAAAGACAAGACAACTTGTTTTGTCTTTTCTATGGTCTCATTCATATCTTTTGATAATGCTGCACCAGTTGCTATAATGATCGCATCCATTTGATCAATACTCGCAAAGGTCTTTCTATTGAATGCTCCATCTATAAAAATTTGATTAGCATATTTTTTTAATTTCCCGATTAAAATATCTAGGTCTTTGTTTGTTGTTGGACCAGCAAGAATAACATATCCTTTTGATAAAATTCTAATGATACAAACAGTGCCTAATGCAGTATTAAGATGAGTTTCTTCTAATAACTCATAATCAAAATCAACTTGTTTTAAGACATCTTTTGCTGTAGCAATCACCATGCCTTGACTCACTAACACTTTAGGCTTAGGTAAATATGTAATTTGATCAAATGATTCCCCATCTAATCCTATACTTGTCAGTCCAATTTGTTTTTGTTGAATATCTTCAAGTATATAGTTAAGTGTCGTCGTTTTACCAGTATTTTTAGCTAAACCAACAATACCAATGACATTGTAATTATTTACTTTTTTGATCATGATTGATACGTTCATTTTTCTTTAGATGTGTTGGTTCAAGTGATAGTCTTTGACCCGCCAACAAACTTGCAACACCTTCTAATTCAACGTCTTTACAACGAGGGTTAGGTTCATAATACGCTGGCTCGCTATATGTAGTAATAACACCTTCAAAGTTCCTTAAAACGATTTTTTGTGGAGATTGTGAAATAACGTAATTTGGCATGACTGGGATTTTTCCTCCACCACCAGGTGCATCAACTACAAATGTAGGAACTGCGATACCTGATACATGTCCTCTAAGACCTTCAATAATTTCAATGCCTTTAGATACACTCGTTCTAAAGTGCTCAATACCCACTGATAAATCACATTGATAAATGTAATAAGGTCTTACTCTAATCGCAACCAAACCTTTGACTAAATCTCTCATGGTTTGAACACAATCATTGACTCCTCTAAGTAAAACACTTTGATTGCCTACAGGAATACCAGCATTGACGAGTTTATCAATAGCTTTTTTACTTTCCATTGTGATTTCAGCTGCGTGATTAAAATGGGTGTTTAACCAAATTGGATGATATTTCTTAAGCATATCAACAAGTTCATCAGTGATTCTTTGAGGCATAACTACTGGCGTTCTTGTTCCAATTCTAATGACTTGAACATGATCGATTTCTCTTAGTTTTTTTATGATGTATTCTAGTCTTTCGTCACTGACGAGTAAAGCATCTCCACCACTTAATAATACATCATTAATTTCTTCGTGTCTGCTGATATAATCAATCGCAAGATCAATTCTACTTACATCCATGTGATCATCTTTCATTCCTGTAAATCTTCTTCTTGTACAATGTCTACAATACATAGAGCACATATCAGTAATCAAAAATAAAACTCGATCTGGATATCTATGTGTTAAACCTGGAACTGGAGAATACTTATCTTCTGCAAGTGGATCATATAAATCATTTTTTCCAACGAATAACTCATTTTCTAGAGGTATCGCTTGAAGACGAATTGGACAATTGACATCAAGTGGATCGATTAATGTTAGATAATATGGTGTGATTGCCATTCTTAATTTCTTTAATACACCATGAACACCATGTCTTTCTTCCTCTGTTAGTTTTATATATTTTTCAAGATCTTCTGCATTTGAAATTCTATGTTTGGTTTGCCACTGCCATGACTCCCAGTCAGATTGCTTTACATGTTTGAAGTATATATTTTTTCTCTCTAAATAAGCATTGTTTTCAACTGATTTCATCTCAGTCACCTCCCTATGATCTTATTGATAGCGTTCTAAAAATAAATCGTGTAAGACTTTACTTTCTCTCATTAAATTTAAAGTGATTTCTGCGTGATCTTTTGTATATCCGTTACCAATAATCATATTGACATCTTTACCTATACCTTCTGCACCGAGTGCAGCTTTGGTAAATGATGTTGCCATGCTAAAGAAATAGACAGTACCGTTATCTTTTGTTGATAATATAGAAGCCATTTCTGTATTTTGAATATTCACAACATTGATTGTCAAATCACATAATTGACCTTTAGTGATCTCACTCACTTTATGATATGTATCAATAGCATCTAATGCATCACCTATGATGATCTCATCAAAAATATTTAAGGTTTCCAAAAATTGTTTTTGTTCTTCTTTTCTAACAAGACCAATAACTTTACCGTTTGGTCCTACAACTTTTTTAGCTTGATATCCACATAAGATACCACTTTTTCCATTAGCACCTAAAATAAGTACTTGATCATCTTTTTTGGCTAATTTGATTGCTTGAGCAGGAGCGCCTGCTACATCTAAAGCAGCAAGTACAAGTTTTTCATTTAAATCAGCAGGTATTCTAGCATAAATACCAGAGTCAAATAGTATAGCTTGTCCTTTTATTTTTACTTGTTCATTAGTGAGATTAATTGAAATAATCTCTTCTATGAAAAGAGGAGTTAGCGATAATGATACGAGTGTTGCGATTTTTGTCCCTGGTGTTAATGTTTGATCGTGAAATTCTGGGCCAATCTCTTTAACTGCTCCAATCAGCATACCGCCACTCTTAGTTACTGGGTTTTGCATTTTACCTTGTTCTTTAACAATCCCCATAATCATAGCTTTCATCTTTTCTTCATCATAATCACAAGCTTTTTTAATTTGTGTAAATGATGCAGAATCAATATTCAATACATCGACTTCAATCAAACACTCATTTAAAAAAGGTTTTGGTGTTGGATCAATTTTAAAAGCTGCCTGAGGTAATACTCCTTTTGGTTCAATAACGCGGTGCGTTCCATACTTACAATAATTCATGTTTATTAAACTCCTTCATCTGTAATATTTTTCTAGCTTCAGCCGGTGAAGCGATAGGTCTATTGTATTTTTTTGCGATACTTACAACTTTTTTTACAAGGTCTTCATTGCCTTTAGCTAAAACACCTTTTTCTAAATAGATATTGTCTTCAAGCCCAACTCTAACATGTCCTCCATGCTTAATCGAAAGCTCAGCTAATGGAAACTCATATTTTCCAATACCAACTACACTATATGTAGCATGACTTGGAATTGACTCTCTTAAAAAATGAAAGTCTCTTTCTTCTCCAGTCATACCCCCATTAACACCTAAGACAAAACTAAAGTGCATGGGTTCATGAATGAACCCCTTTTTATGAAGTCTTAAAACTTGATCGATATGCCCTTTTTCAAAACACTCGAGCTCTGGGTATATGTTTCTTTCTTTCATAACTTTAGCAAAGTATTTAATATCATTTTCAGTATTTACAAATATATCATCTCCACCAAAGTTAAGTGTCCCACAATCAAGAGTTGCCATTTCAATCTTTAGATTTGTTGGTTGCAGTCTTTCATCTCTTGTCATGCCTACTGCACCCCCTGTTGATGGTTGAATAATAACATCTGGGCATTTTTCTCTAATGGCTTTAATGGTTGCTTCAAATCGTTTTTGATCTTGAGTTGGTGTGCCATCATTATTTCTTACATGAACATGGATGATAGATGCTCCTGCTTGATATGCTTTATATGCTTCTAACGCCATTTCTTCAGGTGTATATGGTACGTATGGGTTATGTTCTTTTGTGACTTCTGCACCAGATATTGCGCAGGTAATAATTAATTTTTCCATCATGTCATCTCTGCTTTTCTTTAGGAACAACACATGTTCCTGAAGCTTTAGTCGTCAATATTCTTTCTTTTAACACATCAGCAGCACTTGCGTTGATTTCTGGTCTAGCTGTAATCACTTTATAACAAGCAAACTCCATCTTTCTAGAGGTGTTTCCGATATGAGTGAGGGTTGCTTCTACTTCAATGAAATCGCCAGCATATAGTGGTGCCAGAAACTCAACACTATCATATGCTCTAAACAATCCTTCATCACCATCATTGATTATTAGTAATTCAGTAGCAACATCTCCAAATAGCGCTAATACTTTAGCACCATCAACCAATCCTCCGCCGTAATGCGCATCATGTGCGCTAAGTCTTAATCTGTGAACAACTTTTTTCATGATAACCTCCATTAACTTTCTTTTCTAGGCATAAGCATTGCCTCACCTGTGAGTATTAATTCTTCTTGTTCATTCAATATATCTGTTGTGAAAATCACTCTATTTTTTTCCAATATGATTTCCTTAACTGTAACTTTAACTGTTAAAAGTTGATCTGGATATGCTGGTTTTAAAAACTTTAAGGTTTGTGAACAATATATAGTACCTTCTCCTGGATATTCTAGCCCAAAGATTTTTGAGAACAAAGAGCCCAGTAGCATACCGTGAATAATAGGTTTTTTAAACATTGTCGTTTTTGTGTAATCTTCATCGAAATGTGCTTTGTTCATATCTTTTGTTAAGGTTCCAAATGCTAAAACATCTTCTTGTGTAATTGTTCGTTGATAGGTTTTCGTATCACCTATACTCATTTTTCTTATCATTATTATCCTCCTTGAGAAAAAATAAAAAGAGAACTGCATGCCACAGCTCTCCATTACAAAATGGCAGTAAGTAAAGTGTACCTTTACTTACCAAATCTAATGATTTGATCCTCATTAAATTTTCGGCAATTTATTCATTCACTTAAAATATTGAATGATCAAATTCTTATCACTTTTAAGTTACCAATAAACTGCGCCTCTGTATCTCCCATCACTATTATAAACTATTAATGAAAGCGCTGTCAATGACTAAATTGAAGATTTTCTAAAAAGAGATTTTTAATGTGCTTCATACACTTGTCTTTTTGATGATTTAATGTTCAACATCTAGTTTTTCTTATTTAAAACTTACTTTTTACAAGGGATAAAAAAAATTCACATTATCTTCGATTGACCTAAAGTCAGTATTGTTATATAATAGTATTGGTGATAAAACATGCGTATTACAAAAAAACCTGAAGTTCGAAAAAAAGAACTCATTGAAGCAGCAAAATTCTTATTTGAAAAAAATGGATACGAGCAAACAAAAATTATAGATATTACACGACACATCGATGTCGCAAAAGGTACTTTTTATCATTATTTTGAGTCAAAAAACGATATCCTAACCGAGATTGTTCGAGTCACTTTAGATGATATTTTAGATGTTGCACATCAACTTAACGAAAACCCTTCTCTATCTGGTCTTGAAAAAATCAGATTGTTGCTGCATTCTGATAAGATTACTGAGGATCTAACAAGACAAGCTGTCACGCACTTAGAAATGCCAGATAATCGTGCTTTACAAGAGAAAACTGCTGTTGAAACGATCAAAAGTTTAACACCTATCATTGTCTCATATCTAAATCAGGCATATCAAGAAGGTGAAGTGACTAAAATAGATGACGCAGAAGAAAAAGTTGAAATTATTTTATCAGCTGCTCATTTCTTAATTGATGCACATTTGTTTGAATTTACTGATTTAGAACTTACCAATAGACATTATGTGATTTGGTATACTTTTGAGTCAATGTTTGGCATCAAAGAAGGATATTTTTCAACATTTTACAAAAAATAATCAAAGCATACAATCAAAGCAAAAAATAAAAACACCTCATTACTATGATATTTAGTAAGAGGTATTTTTTTTACGTTATCATTTTCAGTCAAACAACAAGTTGTTAAAATCCTAAGTTTGCTAACCAAGACATCACATTTTTGCTAGTATCTGATTGTTCATAGCTTTGCTGAAGATTCAATTGATCAACAATACACCCATCCTTCATATATGCCACTCTGTCACAATATGAAGCTACTTTAGGGTCGTGTGTTACCAACACAATTGTTTTCCCCTCTTCTTTGATCTGCTTCAATATCTTCATCACATCATCTGTAGCTTTACTATTTAGTGCACCTGTTGGCTCATCACAAAATACAACTTCAGGATCATTAATTAATGCTCTTGCGATAGATACCCTTTGAAGTTGTCCACCAGATGCTTCATCAATAAGTCGATCCTTGATATCATATATGTCCAATTTCTTTAAAAGCTCTATAGCACGTTGTTGAACAAGTTCTTTTGAATTTTTCTTACTTAAATATCCTGGTAAACAAATATTATCGTAAATGGATAGATCTTTTAAAAGATATGGTTGTTGAAAAACAAAACCCATACTCTCCAGTCTGATTTTAGATAACTGTTCATTATTAAGCACATTCAGTGATTGTCCATTAAACATAATGTCACCAGAAGTTGCCTTTCCCATACTACTTAATATATGCAAAAGTGTTGTCTTCCCACTTCCAGAACTACCCATGATTCCAACAAACTCATTTTTGAAAACATGGAAATTCAATTGGTTGATCACGTGATTTGATACACCTTTGTTTTGAAAAACTTTATCTACATTAACTACTTTAATCATTTTTTTTGCTCCTTCTTTTTATTATTACGCTGATTGTTGTAATTTGCTAATAGTATATATAACGATATTACAACGACAGAAAGTAAAACAAATGGCACCAATACAAAATTAAATTCGAAATGATTTTTTAAAACAATTTGTGGTGCTCCAAAAATTCTTGTGATGACACTAACAACTTCACTACCGATTAGCAAATGAGCAATCAGTCCCACTAAAATACTTTTTAATAAAACGTAAATGATTCTTGTTTGATAAAAAACAGATATGTTCTTCCAAGAAAATCCAAGATATTGCATCAATACAATATCACCTTCTTCTTTTTGAAGCATCATATTCATCAGTAGTGTTGTCACTAAAACAGTGATCATTAACGCTATTCCTATTGAAAACCAAGACAATCTATTTAACTGATGGATTGTTGTTCCTAGTGTTTGAGACAAGTATTCATCAATACTTGTAACCTTAATATTTGCGTACTCTGTTTGATAAGTTGTTTTCACATCTTGATATCTTGAAGGTTCTTCTAAATTCATGCTAATGATATACCATAGTAACTCGCCTTCAAAAGACTGATCAATGATTTTAGCTGTTTTTCCACCATTTGTAATGTCTTGATAAATCCCAACAACTTTAAAACTTCTCATCTGATCATTTTGCTTAACTTCTAATGTTCCACCTAGTGTTTGGTCTAAGGCTTGAACTGCTAGTGTTGAAAGTACAATTTCATCATCATTTTCTGGACTTCTACCTTCGATATACTTGATTTTAAAATCATGTTTTTCACTCACTTCAACAAATATATCTTCGATCTCATCATCTAGATTATATGCCTTCATTAGAAAAGTTTTATAAACATTATAATCGTCAATCCGATCATCTTCATGAATTTCAAAAAGCAGTTCATCAACTCTGAAATCTTGATGATTAACCCTTAGATCAAATCTTAAGTCACTGTTTTCAATGCCCATATATTCGATAAAATCATCTGATTCAAATGTCTTTGCAACACTAAACGGTAACACCATCATGATTGTAGCTACAAAATAAATGAAATATAAAAGTCTATACGCTTTTTTCTCACTTTTAACCTTGTGAACACCCATATTGATTGGCACAGGTATTTTCCCGGATTTCAAGTTCTTATATTTCTTTTTTTTAAAACGACTGTTATGATTATTTCGTAATGAAAATGTATCAACTACTGAAATGTCTTCTAATCTTTTAAGGATTTTATTTGTAAAGATATATACAATGAAGATAATCGTCATAAATCCAAAAAACGGATATATACTTTCAACAAATGATAAACTGACTTCCCCTAAATATTGAGTGATGTTGTTTATAAAAAACTGATTGGAAATAAAAGAGCACCCAAACCCAACTGCAGCTGAAATGATTGAAAGCAATAAAAATTTGCTCACATATAATTTCTTAATTTGACCATCAGATAGCCCAATAGCTTTTAGTACACCTATTTCTCTTATGTCTTCTTCAATACTACTTAATAGTGTGAATTTCAAACTTAATAATGCAATCCCGGTTATCGCTAAACTCATAAATGCTAACATCATGATGACTATGCCTTCTGTAAGACCATTCATGAGTCTAAATAGCCTAATATCTACAGATGGCCCTGAATCTGGCAAATCAGTTTGTCTATAAGCTCTCCTGAAATCTCTGATTTGAGATTCGTTCTCAAATTGATAAGCTATTAAAAACTCCCTTTCATTGATCATCGATTTCAATGTTTCTATATCTTGATCATTAAGCAAAAATCTTTTGGAACTAATCAATGCTGAGTTCATTTGACTGTCTCTTATAAAACTAGATATGTAGTAAGTAAATGATTTCGAACCTACTTTTAGCTCAATTTCGTCCATTAAATCTAAATTGTACTTTGTTTTGTAATATATTGGAACACCAATCGATCCTTGCTCTATAGTTGCTAACTCATTATTTTCATTTAGCAAATAATCAAAATTCGAGTTTTGCTTGACAAAACTAATATCCATAACCCCATCTACTTCCGATAGTCCATTTTTTGAAATATAAATCTTATTTGGATCTATTGAGATCATTTCTTGAACTTGGAAATTTTCAATATACGGTATTGATTCATTAAAATCGATTAATGATTGTTCATCGATTTCTCCATAATGCATTTGAATATAATGTGGTGTTTGACTATGTTCAGTCAAGTCACTGATACCTTCTTTAAGTGTTATACCTAAGTAAATCGCTGATGATAATAGCATAGTACTTAATGTTAGAAATAGACACAACGCTAGATATATTGTTTTATGCCTAGCAAAGTCATTTTTAAATAATCTAATATACATAATTTAACTCCTTAGCATTCTCTAAATTTCTAATACATGTGTTTTTAAACATTCCAAAAGTGAAGATCATCATGAATAAACCTATAAGCATAAGTATTGATCCGATGCCTTGATTAAAGAAAATCGCAATATATTTTAGCACCTCTATATTTACAGGTTTCTCATTCAGTGGAACAAATACTTTTTCTGTAAGATATCCGGATGTGAAATATGCAATCATATAACCTGTTTGGGTTATAAATCCAATCATGCCCCAGACACTTCCTTGATGTTTCACATCTGTATGTTTTCTAATGAGCACTTCAGCACTTGTATTAATGAGTGGCAGTGAAAACAATATGATGAAACTTGATAACCCAATGATCCATAAAGATTTTGATAACCCAGTAAAAAAGAGTGCAATGCTCATCATGAACAAGCCTTGAAATAGCATTTTTAAAAACCCTTGAGATCGATTTTTGATAGATAGAATCAAACTACTTAGTAGAAGTCCAATAGCACTGATAGATTGGATGTATCCAAGTGTTTTCTCATTTGCTAGATTTAATAGTAAAGGTGTGATTAGAATTTGATAATATCCCGCAAAAAAAGTCACCCCAGTAAGTAAAAGTACTAGATAAAAGACTCCTGCATTCTTTTTGATTTCAAAGTACCCTTGAAAGACTTGTTGTTTACTTAATAATTTTGTGTATTTAACATGTGTATCTCTTTGATGTTTACGAATGAGAGAAACAGATGCAACTGTTAGAAAAAACGTTGATATATCTATAATCAAAACTAGATCTAGTTGCTGATTTGCCATAAGCATCCCACCAATAAAAGGTGCAATTAAAAACTTAGCTGCACTTGCTAACTGGATAATTCCTGATGCTTTGGCGTATTCTTCTTTTGAAAGCATCTCTGATACTAAAGACTTATAGGCCGGTTCTAAAAGTGCAGAAAACACAGAACTCAAAATCAAACATATAATAATATATGTCATATTTAGTAACCCTAACTTTAATAACACGAACATAGTAGAAAGCCCAAACATAGAACCACTATCTCCAATGATCATCATTAGTTTTCTATCAAAGCGATCTGCTAGAAGTCCTCCTAATGGATTCAACAAGACTATCGGTAAAAATGAAGCTATTGTAACCAAAGATACACTAATAACTGAACTAGTGAGTTGATAAGTATATATCGCTAGCGCAAAAGTAGTGATTCCAGAACCTACAGTCGATATAATTTGTGAAATTGAAATACACAAAAATTTCTTATATGATTTACTCATGTATACCTCCATTACAATGATCCAGCATGTGATTTTGAATCATGTTAAAATATATGCCTAACATTCTGAGTTGTTCCTGTTTATTTGACATATATATGTTTTGACGAAACAATCTATAAAACGATCCACATACCATTTTTAGTTTTATACTGTAAAAAGACAAACAACTCATAAATTTTAAGTTTTCAGTAAACATCACACGTTCCAAATATTTATATAATCTATGCGTATAAGTTTTTAGAGTTATTGACTGTATAATGTCATCTGACGTTTCGAATATCCAGTCGTTACTGCCTATAGACCTATATGTATACTCATATAAGCTCAATAAAATTTTAGAGTTGCTTTCTTTAAAGTTGACTTCCTGTGCTAATTGATCGATAAGTGAATCTATCTTCTGACTCACTAGACAATATGCAATCTGTTCTTTATTATCAAAATATTGATATATCGCACCCTTAGATATATGAGCTTTAGCTGCGATTATTGATACAGTGGTCATCTGATATCCGTACTTGTGAAACAGTCTATCTGCACACTGCAAAACATGTTCCTTTTTCTCATTATTCATCAATTTATATACCTTCTCGCTATTTGACTGACCGTCGGTCACTTATAATTTATCATAATACTGACCCAAAGTCAATGAAAATTTATAAAAAAAGAAATGCATATAGATGCATCCCTTTGATTTTTTTAGTTATATGTCTTTAATCCGTATTGCTCTGCATACCTTTTTAACTTTTTATCAGGACGATAAGCATATCCATCTTTCACCTCGAGTAGCAAGGGTAAATCGTAATATGAATCTGCATATGCCTTAGATTGTGTTAAATCTGCGTGAGGAAATTTTGATTTTATAGCTTCTATTTTTTTGTTTTTTATTATAATATCTACAGTTTCATAAGATAGCAGATTGCCATCTTTTTGTGAGACGGTTCCAATCACATCATCAAATCCTTCATTTAGAAAAGGCATAAGCATAATATCAAAACTACCACTTAATAGCACAGTGTGATATCCATCTTTTTGATCTTTACTGAGTTGTTCTTTTAAGTCTTGATTGATGTATGGTTGAAGTTTTATATATAAATCCTTTAGAAAAGTATTTCTTTCTTCTTCATTCAAACTATGAAGCAAATCAATTGTTAATGCCATTGCATTTTTTCTAAATGTTTCATGATTCCAACCGATTTTTAATTTGTACAAGACATACCAAGTCATGAGTTTTCTATATAATCTTTTAAATACTTTTTGATCTTTATTTTGCTCTTTCCATAACTTAAAGACAAAAGGTACAGTTTGAACATCTACATACGTTCCATCAAAATCATAAATCGCAAGTTTCATAATCTCTCTTTTCTATTCATTTTATATTTGTTTTTATTATACTACATTTTATTCATCAGGAAAGGTGGAACACTTCAACGATGAAATTAAAAAGTACTTCATATATAATAAAGTACTTTGAAAATCATCTAAAAAATATTCATTAATTATGTATTACATTCATGCTTAATCAGTTTCGGTTTTCTATCAATACCATAAAAGCCCCAATGCTTTTCTGGTTCTTGTGGATCATTTGAACCTTTCCACGTCTCGTCAAAAGCCTCGAAGAAAAAACACGTGATTTTGTTTTTTTCTGACCACTGATCAATCACTGAGTTAAATATTTTTTGATTATATTCATTTGCCACGTGCGGACGAATCTGATGATTACTGGATTGAGTTGGCCATCCGGTTTCTGTAATCACCACTTGTTTATTCGGATATAATTTTTTAATATACTCATATCCCTCAATGGTTTGATCAATTGATTCCGAAACATTTTTACCTTCCCAAACTGGATATAAATGAATACTGATAAAATCAATTTCTTCTGCAACTTCTCTTAACTCACGATTCCAATAGTGTACATTATCACAGTAAGTTACAGGAACATCTGTATGTTTTTTGAGTTCTTTTACAAAGTATAAAATACGACCAGCACTGACTAAGTTTTCATTCCACTCGGGTATGCTTTCATTTCCTGCAGATACAGCTAAAACAATATCCGAAAACATATTAGCATAACGTATAGTTTGTTCTAACTCAGTTTGGTTATTTAAAATGTTGTTGGCAATTTCTGAAACTGTATATGTACCACCCCAACTACAGTTGTGGTTGCTAATCTCACCTAATAAGTTCATGGTGAGCATAACCTTCAGATTCATTTGATTCTCTTTGATGACTTCTAATGTCTTTAATGTATACAAAGATGCATCATACATACGAATGTAATCAAAATCTTTTTCTAATATTTTTAAATCTTCATATATTTCTTCTTTACTAGGATATAGCTTTGCCATAGGGTTTTGCCCTTCTCTATATCCAGAATAACATATAGCTTTTCCATAAGTAATACTCATCGTGTAAGTCCCTCTTGTTATCTATTTTTTAAATTTGTATTTGCCGTCCTTATCCCAAAGACCCCAGTATGCACCGTATTCGCCTTCGTGATTGATCTTCCATATTTCATCAAATGATGAAAAATAAAATAGGTGGATGTTTTCTTGATTAGCCCACTCATAGGTGTTAATAAAATATCTCATGGCATTCTCATATGAAGGAACAGCTCCTCCATATTGTTCACCTTTTGTTGGCCAACCTGTTTCGCTAATCACAACAGGTTTTCCTTTTGCATGTTTAACAGCAAGTTCATACATTTTTTTCATGTATTCTACTGAAATATCAAGTGCGCAATGTTCCCAAAAAGGATAACAGTTCGCAAATATAACATCACATGCATCTACAATTTCTGGATAATTCACAAACATGTAATAAGCATCTACATATCCTACTGGAACATGTGGTACAGCAGCTTTTACTCTTTTGATATAATCTATAAGTTGTTCAACTTCTAAATCTTCTCTAAGCAAAACCTCATTACCAATCGCAATCAAATCTGCATGTCCATTTTTAGCGATTTCTATGATGTTATTGATTTCAAGTTCATTGTTTTCTTCATCGCTATCGATCCAAGCACCCACGAGTGTTTTTAGATTTTTTTCATGAGCGATTCTTGGAACTTCTTCATTTCCATTTGTTGCTGAGAAAGTTCTAACCCAATGTGTATAAGGTCTAATAATTTCTAAGCGATCAGCTATTTGCTCGTGAGAAATGATGGATTTCACACTTGGATCTTGCCCTTCCAAATAAGGACTGAAACTTATCCCTGAAATTTTTTGATCCAATATACTTTTCATTTTTTTCTCTAATTCAAAGACATCTTCACTGATTGTTGATTGTTTATGAAGTAGATATCTATTTACATTAAGATAACGCATTTGATTCTTTGGTTTAGACATAAAAAAACACCCCTTTAAAATTATGATAGCATATATTAAATTTAAGATAAACTCTTATAATCATAAAAATTACAGATCGCTAACAACTGAGACATAGTCGCTTGTTAAAGTGATGGATAAATTGCCATTTCTAACACGCAACTCATCTAAAAAAGCTTTTTGATTGATATCAGGTTTTGACTTAATCAGATATGTTAGTTCAAACATTGTACCAAAATCAGTAGTTTTAACTTTTTGGAGTTTATAACTCATGACATACTTTTTAAATACATCATCAAATGCATTGGCATAATTCAAGTTCTCTGGAATGATGATTTTTAATTTAGAGTGACTAGTCGAATCTTTATCTAGTCTCAAAAAATGTAGTCCAAATAATAATACACTTATAAATATAGTGATAATAATAGCGATACCTATAAGCCCCATTGCTGATGCTAAAGCAATTCCTACTGTACTTAAAATATATGTAATATCTCTTGAATCTGCGATAGCAGTTCTAAATCTTACTAAAGTAAATACACCAGCTAAACTAAACGCTCTTGCTAAATTATCAGATATCAGTAACACAATAACAGATATCACAACAGGCATTAAAAACAATGTCATACTAAATGATTGATCATACACTGTTTTCCTATGTGTTAGAACATAGACTAAACTAATAAGACCCCCTAAAATTGTTGATGTCGTTAAAACCAAAAGGATGCCTGTTAATGTCAAAGGTTGTATGTCAATAGTGATAAAGGATGTAATCATCGGTTGTTCCTCCTAATAAATATTTTTGGTATGCTTTTCCATATTTCGAAAAGCTTTGACTATATAGCTGATATTCAGACAATTTTCTCGCTAACCAAAACGGAAAATTATCTTCACTTTTAACTTCCATCAGCCAGTAGTCTTGATTAGATAATACACGTTCTCCTTTGATATCATCTAAAGATATATTTTGATTTCTAAATAAGATATCTTGATCAAATGTAACTCTTAATTGGTCGTCAGGAGACATAAGCGCTATACGATCATATTTGATAAATGCTCCGGGTTTTGCTTGATGAACATCTATAAAATATCTGATTTCATTTAATATCTGTTGATCAATATATGTTGATACATTAGGCATTTGCTTATGTTCGAGGAAATCTCTAGCCTGTTGATATGTTAAAGTGACTCTTCTTTTATTGATTTTCCCGCGATGTTTTTTCTTAATTTCTAAGAAAACTAAATCATCATTTTCAAGTGGTGCTTGATAACTTCTAAGTCTTAGCTTTTCTTTATAGACTGGTTTTTGAATTGAGTTTCTAATGATCGAAAAATCTGGTGTATCAAAATAAATGTTATAAATTGTGTAATAAGCTCCCTCATTTGAGTAAGGATCCTCAACAAGGTATGTTTTTAAGAAGGTATATAGTTCATCTTTTTGTTTTTTCGTTAATAAATATTTTCGCTCATATCTATTAAAAATTGAATTTTGCATGATTAATTTTACCTCCTCTATACCATTATATATGATAATCTCTATTATGGAAACCAATTTCTTTTGCCGATTTTAAGAAAAAAAGGGTGTTAGATTAAATCTAACACCCTATAGCTATTTATTTTAAGTATCTTTTATAAGAAAACTAAACTAATAAATACACCAACAATACCACTGATCGCAAGTACTGCAAGTGCTTTTGTAGGCATTTTGCCATTATCACTCATGGCTTTACCAAACATACCAAACACAAGTGGATGGATTAAAAACGGCATCGCAAAAATGAAATTAATTAATCCTGGTGAACTAATCGCAGTATTCACCGAATCAAACATACCACCTTGAACTGCAGCAAACAATCCAAAATGAGATATAGCACTACTATTTGCCATGGCAGCACTTTCTAAATCCATGCCTGCAAAATGAAGTAACGTAAACCCTCCGAATACAGCAACCAATTGCCAGCCAATAGAAAACAATATTAAACCTTTAATTTCTTGTCTTTCTTCACCTTTTGCATGTCTCAGTGTTTTAATAGCAAAATATGTAAATAAAATACCAAGTGCAACAACAAGTAATCCTGGAATCACTAATAGGCTTCCTCTTGAAACACTGATCGCTAAAATTGTAAACACAAATAAATGTCCAAAAAATGGAATGTTGATCATGATTGGAGCTCTTTCTTTCGCAACTTCTCCAATATCTCCTGCTGTACATGCACCAGTTAACCCACTATGAGATAAACTTCCAGCCATCCCAGGCGCAAGTATATCTACATGATTCGATTTTCCTAAGAAAACAAGTAAACTAATACCAACAAACATCCAGAATAATTGACCAAAGAACCCATAAGCCATCACTTGTAACATACCATCTAATGTAAATGCTTCAAGTAATCTAGTCCCACCAACGATGAAAACACCAGCTAATACGATTGGAATACCCCCAAACAGTAAAGCTCTCATCGTAGGACCTGGACGCCAATCGCTATAGAACATACCAGCACCACTTGATATAAGCATTGCAAAAAATATTTGTGGCAATGCAATTAGAGGTTCAACAGCACCTGCGATGACTTTACCTAAAACCAACACAAGTAAGATCACAATAATTTCAACTAAACCTCTAAATATATATACACGTTTGTTATCAATCTTTGCTTTACTATCAATAAGTATGATAGAAACAGCAATACCGAAAAATGCAAGTAATGGTGAAAATTCATCAAGCACACTTCCAGAAGGAAAGATAATGTTAAATAAAGAGACGATACCAATCAAAATAAAGAACGCTCTAGTTAAAAAGATTAACTGGGTTCCCTTAGTACCTAGTATTACCTCTTCTTCATTTAAAACAACATCATCTTCTTTTGGTGTTTTAGGTTTCCAAAATGTATTTCTGAGTTTTTGTCCACCTGTAAAAAAAGTTGCAATTAAAGCAATGATTGTGGTGCCTCCCGTTAGACCAACAATCGGAAATTCTGCCAAACCTGGTTGTGCAAGACCACTGACCTCTAATACCATTCCTAAAGTTAAACCGAATACTACAATAATCAGAATTGGTGAATATTTAGAGCCTGCCACTACACTTCGCGCAATTAATACGACAACTAACAACATTGCTAGTGTGAGTAATAAATGCGTGAATATCTCATACAATTCCATATTTTCCTCCATATGTTTTTATTTATATATAAAAGGGTGTCGCATACGGCATCCTTTTTATATCCATATATTTATTTTGTTGATGAAATATTTTTTACTTCAAACCTTATATTTTTAGTATAACATTTTTATTTCAATTTCAATTCAGATACGAAAAAAAATATAAACCTTATGAACCATGTTGTAATAATTTTAAATAATTAAGGAGAAACCAAATGCGAAAAAATGAAAGACTTATATTTTATGCAGTTGCATATATGACTGTTTTTAATTATGCCCTTATTTTAACCCTCATCGCTTTTAACAGAGACACGTTTACTGACTATACAGGTCTTGTTTTAAGATTTGGTATCGGTGCGCTAATATCTATATTTTTTTCCATTTTAATCATCAGAAATCACAGATATTTAAAAAAAGAGTTCACATCAACATTGATCAAACTCTCTATTGCACATATACCCGCACTGATAGGGCTTGCTCTAAGTTTTATAATGTTCCTATAATAAAATCCCACCTCTTAGGAGATGGGATTTTTTCTATTCAAATATACCTTCATAATAATCATCGGTATTCATTGCAGATAACAACCAATCTGCACGATCTTTCAAATAGTTTTCAATATATGAGATCTGTTTTTCAAATGAGTTTGCTTCAACGATTTCTATTGGATTCGGCCACACATATTGATCAAATATCTGCCATTTTGCAAAATTATCGTTCGCTTGTTCATCTATAGATGCCGATAGTATAGGAATCATTTTATATAATTTAGGTAGTTGATCTAAATAGTATTGGTGGAACCTGATTCTATATTGCTCTCTAATTTCAGGAATATCCATCATGAGTTTGAATAATCTATTTTTATATGCTTTCATGCCATAGAAATTTTCTGGACCATAATCAATATAATCTGCATTTCCGATTGCGAAATCAAAATCCCAAAGTGGACCAGGTTGTAACAAACCTCCTGCTTCTTTCATGTAAAATACACTGGAATAACCGACATCGACATTTTTTACAAGTTCTTGAATAATAAAATAATCAATAAATGCATCGATATCGATTAATGCTTCATAACCACTTTTATTAAGTAATGCTTCATCAACTTCTTTTAAGTAATTAAACATAAAATCTGTATGGACTGAAGTGAACCCTTGTTCATCTACATCGGGATCTTTAATCTCATAAGGAATTCCATTTACAACAATCCAGTCATAACCTGGTTCAATGGATTGATCAAAAAAACGCATATCAAGTTCAAGTAAATATCCTGTATCAGCAACTCCAGCAATGCTTTCTATGTCAAGCTTATTTTTATGAACTTCAACTTGTTCTGTCAATACATATAACCCCATATAGGTTGTATTGATATAAAGTTCCACAAATCTTGTTTCTAAGGTATAAGGCAGGACATCAGATAAACTAGATAGTTTATGAACGATTGTATTTCTCATTAAAGATTTATCTGCATACTCTGCAAGTAAAACATAATTTTTAGCCTCTGGCATGCCAAAAATTGATGTGTTTTCATTAAATCTTAGCCTGAATGGTTTCTTTGGATAGCTAAACCAAGTAGAATTACCTCTACCTCTAATTTGAGCTGCTATCGTGTCTAGTTCGATTTCTTCAACGCCATTACGATTTCTTTTTGCAACCACAGAGGCTTGCATATAGGTTTCTCTTGTAACATTTTCTACTGACTCAGGAAGTGATAGATGTAGTTCATAGTTGTTTTCTCCTGAATCGTCTGCTAACAATCTAACATCAATAGATCCTTCATATATCTGATCGTTTTTCTTGATCTGATAAACCAATTTAGTATCTTGATCATAAAACGGTGATACATAATTATATGCGCCTTCAAAAGATTGACCATTGAGCTCATAAGTCACTTCAACATTCGTATAACTAGGTAGATCAAAATCATTATTAACAGTCTTTGGAACTGAAGCATCTATTTCTTCAGAAATGTTTTGAAATAAGGATGGATAGTCAATTTGTTCACAACTCATAATCATCATTAAAAAACTTAAGATGATGACATATAATAATATTTTTCTCATTTCATACTCCTTTAGCAAGTTATTTGCTAGCCATATATCCATTATACATTTTCTCTATGCTTTATGAAACAAACTTGTTGTATAAGATTTTACATGTGCTGCTTAGAGGCATATAATAAAGGTGAACAAAAAGGAGATGTTTATATGAAAAAAATAGCAATATTGGTTGCAGATTACTTTGAAGATAACGAGTTATTCTATCCCTATTTTAGGTTACAAGAAGCTGGATTTGATGTGGATTTGGTTGGTGCAAAAGCAAATGAAACTTACAAAAGTAAACACAACGCACCAGCAGTAAGTAATGTGGCGTCAAAAGATGTCTCATCAAAAGACTATGTAGCTGTGATCATTCCTGGTGGTTACTCTCCAGATCACATGAGAAGATCAAAAGAAACAGTAGACTTTGTGAAAGCAATGAGTCATGAAAAAAAATTAATTGCTGCAATATGTCACGGACCATGGATGATGGCTTCTGCTTGCGATTTAAAAGGCAGGACATTAACAGGTTATTATTCAATCAAAGATGATCTTGTTCATGCAGGTGCAACTTATGTAGATCAAGAAGTGGCTGTAGATGATAACTATATTACATCAAGAACACCTAAAGATCTACCTGCTTTTTTAAAGGCAATCTTAAACTATTTGGCATAATTCTATCTGTAAGACACAAAAAAAGACTTTAATCTTAGTCTTTTTTTCGTTATGCTCAGTTCAAATGGTTTTATCTGGTTTTTTAGATATGTTATACTAGGCATACATTTGGGAAGGCGGTATTATGAAGAAAACTTTAAAACAAGTTTATGAAACACTCACTTATAATCTTAGAACATTACTCTATTTTGAAATTTCATATCATGTCTTAGGTTTACTCATTATTTTCCCGCTTGCCCGCCTTTTATTTAATTTTTCGATACAGCTATCGGGATTTTCGTATATCACAAATCAATACATTTTATCCCATTTATTGAACCCATTAACAATATCTTTTTTATTATTAATGATTACTTTGCTTTCAATTTATATTGTTATAGAACTCATTTTTTTATCCATATTATACGATTATGGCTATCATGAAAAGTTTTTGAATTTAAAAGAATTATTAATTTTGGGGTTAAAAAGAGTTTATCACGTCTTAAAGAGATATCATGTGTTCGTCATCTTTCCTGCATTTTTATTATTTATGACTGTTCAATTAATTCATTTGGCCGGTATATACTCAACAATCTCGTTTCCACTTCAAATAGTTGAGCAGTTTAATCAATATCCTTTATTAAAACTTGCTGTGTTTACTATCATAGGCTTTTTAGTCATATTGTTTTTTGAAACTAGCTTTAGTCTAAACTTATATACAATCGATCAGTTGTCATTTAAACAAGCATACAAGCAAAGTAGACAGATGATAAACTCTCATAGATTAAAAATGTTTGGAGAATTTATATCGCTTAATATATTTTTAAATATTTGGATAGGCTACAATAAGTTAGACAGAATTAGAATAGACATATTAAAATCAAACTAACAAGAAAGCGAGTGGTTTTAAATGTCTAAAGGAACAAGGTATACCCAAAATCATTGCTGATTCTTCAATTTCAGGACTGATTTGCATCATAGAGTTTAGCGAACTTCGTGAGGCAAATGGAATATATTTTATCGTACCCGCTATAATAACTAATAAGAATGTATCATATATACCTAATGCAGACCCAAAGGTGAAAAACGCAATCCCCATCGCCAGTGCAGGTAATAAGTATGGTAGAAACGCCATATTATTAACATATAAAGCGAACTTGTTTCTTCGGTTACGACTTACAGAGTAACCAATGAGCAACCCAAACGTTCCAGCAAATAATGCTGCAAATGATGAAACTATAATTGATCCCTTAAAGCCATTCCATATTGTATTGTTATATAAAATACCCATTTGGCCATATAAACCGACTTCTTCCATACTATTATGAACCCACCATTTTGATGTGAGTGAATCCCAATCACCATGAAGGATGAAACTATAGTCACCTGGATTAGGTAAGAATGTTTCAAGTGCGAATGCGATGATTGGATAAATAGATGTAAAGAATGTTATAAACACTAATACAGCAGGAATAACATATTTTAAAACTTTACCTACATTTACTAAACTAATTTGACCTGACTTACCAGTAACTGTGGTATAGCTTTTTCTACTTTTTGTATTTCTATGATTGATAATTAGGATTAAAACTCCAAATAACATCATTAATACACCTAGAATACTATTTTGACCAGCTCTTCTAACACCTAGAGAGACATATCTAGTCGCTAGCGTTTCTAGTTGTAGATAATGAGGTACTGGGTAACTACCCATTGAACTCGCAAATACTAATAATACTGTTGAAAGAATTGCTGGATAAACCATCGGTAATGTGATCTTAAAAAACATTTTAGGTTTAGGCGTATCCATAATGATTGCAGCTTCTTCCAAGTTAGAATCCATATTTCTAAAGATACTACCAATGAGTATATATGCAAATGGTGCATAATGGATTGCTAATATCAAGATTGATGGAAATAGGCCAACAACCCACCAATTTGGCATATCAATACCGAAGAACGCAGCGAAAACACCGTCAGAACCACCAGTTACAGCATTACTTTTAAAAAGATTTTGCCAAATAACTGCTAGTGTCCATTGTGGCATAATATAAGGGAAAATAAAAATTGCACTTAAGTATTTTTTCGCAGCAATATTTGTTCGAGTTATCAAGTAAGCAAATATCCCACCAAACAAAATTGCTCCGAAACTTGCAAAAATCGCAAGAAGTATACTGTTTTTCATTGGATCATATAAATTTGCTCGAGAAATATCTCCTGCAAATAAATCAACCCAGTTAACAAATGTATACCCACTACTTCTACCAGTTACAAACTGTGAATAACTTCCTGGTTTAATCAGGAAGGTATCATTTAAAAGCGTGAGCATAGGGACAATTGTTACTAATGTTAATAAGACACCAAATATCACTAAAATAATATGTTCAGGTTTTTGAAGAAAAGTTTTAATTTTGTTTTTGAGAATTTTATTTTTTTGTGCTCTTATTTCATTCATACAATTGCCTCCATGCTATGCTTTAAATATTTATAATTCTACTCTAAACTTGAAATCCATTCTCCAACTGTAAATGCTGTAGATGAAGCATAAATTGGATCTTCAATAATTAATTTACCAGTGCCTACCCACCAGTCATAACCTAAGTCGTTTTTAACTGGGAATGTGTTAACACCGTCAACATAACCATCTTGTGAATGGTCTAATCTAATTGTTGGATTAGCACTATAACCACCCATATCTTTACCCCAAGGATGGAATCCTTCTTCAGTTGTAACCATGTATGCTATAAACGCAGCTGCGGTCCAAGGAAGTGGGCTTGTATCAGGGATTTGTAAGAAGTGTTTGTAACCAAATCCACCAAAACCTTCAAATGCATCTTGATAAGCTGCAACTGTTACGTTGTTTTTAGATGAAGTTTCAGTTTCTTCGATTGAACGAAGTTTTGAATAAACTAATAAACCTGTTTCATCAACAGCTGATGTTTTAACTAATTCTGACATGATTGGGCCATCATCAGTCATGACATTGATTTGTTCAGTCCATAATTTAATCCATGCTAACGCGTATTTACCGTTTGCATCTAAGTTAAGATCAGTAGCTTTAGCAGCTAAACCATCAACTATAGGTTGGAAATATGCTTTTTCAGTAGCGTCTAATGCATCAAATGCATCTTTAACAACTTTAGCATATTCAGGTTTTGTTAACATCAGTAAGAAGTTAAATCCTACTGGTTCAGAGTCAAGACCCATAAACATAGGTGCTTCACCTTCTTTAACAAAATCCCAAACATTATCATAAACGTTAGTTCCTAAATTGTTAAACATGAAAACTTTATTTAATGTTTGAAGTGTTAATGGTTGACCATCATTATCAACATCAACACCATTTGCTTCACGCCAATCTTTAGGAATAAAATTTCTTAATATTCCAGTATCAATCATTTTGCTTTGAACTTGGCTACCATCTTGAATCAATGTCATTGAGAAAATAGGGTTTGGACTATTATAGTCGCTTTCTAACATTGTGAAAATTGAATTTTCTTTTGGTTGTTGCCAACTAATGCTTCCTGTGTAATCAGGATGTCTTTCCTTCATCGCAAGTACGAATGCTTCACCAGCTGTAGCTCCACGACTTGAATTACCAATACCTTCAAGTGTTGCACTACTTGACTCTTCATATGCTTTGTCAAACAATTCTTCCAAAGTCATATTTTCTGCTTCTGCAATAATTTTTTCAACTTCACTTAGTTCTTCTTTACCACAAGCTACTAATGAAAATGTTAAAAGAACTGCAAAAAATAAAACAACTAACTTTTTCATATTTCTCTTGTATACTCAAAACTGTAATAATAGTTAGAGTATAACTTCCTTTC